>Ga0075163_10000139_pt1 | contig 81889 bp, 76 predicted proteins | sample JI1023141ADNA_FD_71478 | JGI IMG/M metagenome (GOLD analysis project Ga0075163, IMG submission 71478) | Wastewater effluent complex algal communities from Wisconsin, to seasonally profile nutrient transformation and Carbon sequestration -... | ecosystem: Engineered > WWTP > Effluent > Algae... | reverse complement strand
CTCGCGCAACATCGAAAACGTCTCAGCGTCCATCGGGCACGTCACTTTCGAAGGGTTCTGTCGGCTCCGACACCGCGCCCGAAGCGACGAGTCGATCGATCTCGACTCCGCTCAGGCCGAGCTCGGCCAGGATCTCGCGGCTGTGTTCCCCCGGACGGGGTGGCCGCGTGCGAATGCTCCCCGGCGTCTCGCTGAGTGTGACGGGGGTCCGCGCGAGCGGGATCGCGGCCGATGCGCCGAAGACGTCGACCGGCTCCATCAGGCCGATCGCGCGGACCTGCGGATGATCGAGCGCAGCGCGAGGCGAGAGCACCGGGCCGGCGGGAATGCTCGCCGCGGCGAGCGCGACGAGTGCGTCGTCGCTCGTTCGATCCGCGCACCATCGCGCCATCCGTTCGGACAGCACCGCGCCGTGATCGCCGCGCAGCTCGTCCGAGGCGAACCGCGGGTCCTCGAGCCAATGCGGCTCTTCGATGAGCCGTACCCATCGCTCGAAGATCCCCGAACCCACGACCTGCGTGACGATCCATCCGTCGCGCGTTCGGAACGTGTCGGTCGGCCCGTTGACGAAGCCGCGGTTCCCGATCGCGACGCGATCTTTCTGCAACACCGCCTGCTCGATGAGGTAGCTGCTGCTCAGCGCGAGCGCCGAGCCGAGGAGGCTCCCGCTCACGGCCTGGCCTCGCCCGGTCCGCGTGCGCTCGAAGAGCGCGACCATGACGCCGTACGCCGCGAAGAGCGCGGTCGCGTGGTCGACCCAGGTGATCGGCGATCGATAGGGGACGTCGCCGGGTCCGGAGAGAAACGCGGATCCGCACATCGCCTGGCCGACGCTGTCGAATCCCGGACGATCGACCCACGGGCCGACCGGGCCGAACGACGACGTGTTGACCGAGACGACGTCGGGCCTGATCGCGCACAGCGAGGCGTGATCGAGGCCCATCTTCGCGAGCGAACCGTCCGGCACGTTCGTGATCACGACGTCCGCCGTCTCGATGAGTCGGCGACGCACGCCCTCGCCGCCTTCGGCGCGGACGTCGAGCGTCAGGCTGCGCTTGTTCCGATTGCCCTGGAGGAAGACCGAACCCTCGCCGGACTCGGTGACGGGTGTGACCGCGCGATCCTCGCCGCCGCCGGGCCGCTCGACGCGGATGACGTCCGCGCCGAAGTCCGCGAGCAACATCGCGCAATACGGTCCGGCGACATACCGGCCGAAATCGAGCACTCGAATGCCTTCCAGGGGACCCACGTCGCGCAACCTTCGGATGCTGGGAACGTAGGCGCTTTCGCCGCCCTCGTGTCGCTCCGGTACGGTCGCATCAGCGCTCCGTCGAGGTCATCCGCGTCGCCATGCGCGGCACGGATCCGTCGAGGACGCGAAACCGATCCAATCAGGACACGCGAATTCCAGGGATTGTCGGGCGCTTCGCGAGCGCCTACCCATCGCGCTCCGGAGGACGTTCGAATGGATCTCGGGCTGACGGGAGCGAAGGTGCTCGTGCAGGGCGGCACGAAGGGGATGGGCCGCGCGGCGGCCGAGTGCTTCGCCGTAGAAGGCGCGTCGGTCGCGGTGCTCGCTCGTTCGCAGAGCGATCTCGACGCCACGGTCGCGCGCCTTCGTGAACTCGGAGCTCCGGACGCCGTCGCCCTCCGCGCGGACATCACGCAGCTCGCCGACGTCGAGAGTGCCCTCGCGGTTCTCCGTGATCGCTGGGGCCATCTCAACGCTCTGGTGAACGCCGCGGGTCAGGCCACCGTCGGGACGATCGACACGCTCACCGACGAGGACTGGCAGACCGCGATCGATCGCAGCGCGATGGGGATGATCCGCTGCGTGCGTGCTGCGCTCCCGATGCTCCGGGCGGCGGAGTGGGCGCGCATCGTCAACGTGTCCGCGCAGTCCACGCACAGGCAGTCTCCGCGACTGGTCGCGTACACCGCGGCGAAGGCCGTGGTGACGAGCGTGACGAAGAACCTCTCGCTCCACCTCGCGAAGGACGAGATCCTCGTGAACACCGTCTCCCCGGGGAGCTTCGTGACCGCGAGCATGCGCGCGTGGGCGCGCTCGGTCGGCATCGACGCGGACGATCTCCACGCGGTGATGCGCGGGATCGAGAAGCACTTCGGCCATCCGGCGCACCTGCCCCGTGCGGGGGATCCGTCGGAGATCGGTCCGGTGATCGCGTTCCTCGCGTCACGGCGCAACTCCTACATGACGGGCGCGAACGTCAACGTCGACGGCGGCTCCGACTTCAGCTGATCCCGGAACGGGTGGAAAAGGTGAGCACGATGAGTGAGAACGTCTTCTGGATCGTAGAGTTCTCGATCGGCGAGGGATGCCTCGAAGAGTTCGAGTCCCTGATGCGCGAGATGATCGAGGCGACGAGCGCGCAGGCCGGCGTCACGCACTACGAATGGTTCCTCAGCGAGGACCGGAGCACCTGTCACCTTCACGAGCGCTACGCGAGCTCCGAGGCGTTGCTCGGTCACCTCGCGCACTTCGGGACGAAGTACGCGGTGCGCATGGCGAAGCTCGCGAAGCCGACGCGGCTAGTCGTCTACGGCTCTCCGAACGACACCGTCCGCAAGGTCATCGCGCAGGGAAAGCCCGTGTTCATGGGGCCGATCGCCGGGTTCGCGCGGTAGCATCGACAATCGGGTGAAATATGATATTCAATATTTCATCCGTGCCGCCATCCCACCCGAGAGCTCCCGTGACCGATCCGGCGTCCAAACTAGCAGATCGACTGATCCGACACGACGCGCCGCTGCGGCAGAGCGTGTCCGACGACGTCGCGGATCAGATCCGCCGGATGGTCTACTACGGGGAGCTCCGCGATGGGGAGCGGGTGCCTCAGCGCCAGCTCGCGGAGGCGTTCGGAGTCAGCTCGGTCCCGGTGCGTGAAGCACTCGCGGGACTCCAGCGCGAGGGCGTCGTCACGATCGAACAGAACCGTGGCGCGTTCGTCAACGGACTCGATGCCGACGTGATCGTCGAGCAGTTCTACGTCTATGGCCGCATCTACGGCCGCGCGGCGCGCGTCGCCGCGGAGCGCGCGGACGACGCGACCGTCGCCAAGCTGGTGAAGCTCGAGAAGGAGATCCAGCAGGCGCGCGACATGGACGTGCTCCGTGCGCTCGGCGTGCGATTCCAGATGACGATCGTCGACGCCGGGGGGTCGAAGCGATTGCGCGCGCTCTTCACGCCGCTCTCCCTCATCGTCCCGGGCAATTTCCTCGAGACGGTGCCCGGCTCGGACGAGCTCACGCGCTCGGGCGTGAAGCGGATCGCGAACGCGATCAAGGCCCGCCATGCGGCCGACGCAGAGCAAGCCTGCTGGGAGCTGATCGATGAGATCGGCGAGCTCGTCGCCGAGCAGTTCCGGCAGCGAACGACGCCCTGACCGCGTGCTGCGGCAGCCACGAAATTCTTCGGAGGAACGGATGCAACGGCCACTCGCCCCCCACTTGTTCTCCTGGCCCGACGAGGCGCCCCATCTACTCGGGGGTCGATGCCGCGAATGCAGCGCGATGACGTTCCCGCACCAGTCGCGCTGTCCTCGCTGCGGCAGGGCGGAGATGGACACCGTGCCTCTCCCGCGCCGCGGGAAGCTGATTGCGTGGACCACGCAGTCGTATCCGCCGACCGTGCCCTACGCCGGCGACGCGACCGGTGCGAACTTCGTCCCGTTCGGAGTCGGTCTCGTGCAGCTCGGTGACCTGGTCCGCGTCGAAGCGCGGCTCACCGAGTCGAACCCCGCGAAGCTCGACTTCGGCATGGACGTCGAGCTCTCGGTCGTCCCGTTCTACGTCGACGCGGCGGGGGACGAGATCATGACGTTCGCGTTCGGTCCCGTGGCCTCGAGCCACCTCGCGGGAGCATGAGATGAAGGACGTCGCCATCATCGGAGTCGGACTCCATCCCTTCGGTCGTTTCGACAGCACCGCGTTCGACATGGGCGCCGTCGCGATCGACCTCGCACTCAAGGACGCGGGCATCGTGTGGAACGACGTGCAGTTCGCGGTCGGCGGGAGCTGGGAGGTCGCGCAGACCGATCCGCTCACCGGTCTCCTCGGCCTCACGGGCATCCCGTTCACCAACGTCTTCAACGCCTGCGCCACGGCCGCGAGCGCGATCCAGTCGGTGGCGCGTACGATCAGCGCGGGCGCCCACGACATCGGCGTCGCGGTCGGGCTGGACAAGCACGCGCGGGGCTCGTTCAAGGTGGACCCGACCCTGGTCAACATGCCCGCGTGGTACGGCGAGAACGGCCAGTACGTCACGACCAAGTTCTTCGGCATGAAGATCAACCGCTACATGCACGACCACGGGATCACCGCCTCCACGCTCGCGAAGGTCGCCGCGAAGAACTACCGGAACGGCGTGCACAATCCGAACGCGTTCCGCCGGAAGGCGGTCTCGGAGGACGAGATCCTGAGCTCGCCGGTGCTGAACTATCCCCTCACCGCGAAGATGTTCTGCGCGCCGGACGAAGGCGCCGCGGCGGTCGTGATGTGCCGTGCCGACATCGCGCATCGCTACACGAGCACGCCGATCTTCGTGCGAGCGACCGAGATCCGCACGCGCACCTACGGCGCGTACGAAGTGAACACCAGCTGGGCCGCGGTGGACGAAGACGTGGCGCCGACGGTCTACGCCTCACGCGCCGCGTACGAAGCCGCGGGCATCGGCCCGGACGAGGTCCGCGTGATCCAGCTGCAGGACACCGACTCGGGCGCCGAGGTCATCCACATGGCGGAGAACGGCTTCTGTGCCCACGGCGAGCAAGAGAAGCTCGTCGCCGACGGAGTGACCGAGATCGGCGGGAGGATGCCGATCAACACGGACGGCGGATTGATCGCGAACGGCGAGCCGATCGGTGCCTCCGGGCTCCGGCAGGTGCACGAGCTCGTGCTGCAGCTCCGCGGACAGGCGGGCAAGCGGCAGGTGTCGGGCAGTCCGCGTGTCGGCTACGCGCAGGTGTACGGCGCGCCCGGGACCGCAGCGGTGACGATCCTCTCGCGGTGAACCCGCGCGTCAGGGAGCGCGGCTCAGATCACGTGCCGCTCGCGCAGCGCGGCGATCTGGGCGTCGTCGTATCCGAGTTCGCCGAGCACGACGTCGGTGTGTTCGCCGAGGATCGGCGGGCGCGTGCGGATCGTCCCCGGAGTCGCGGACATGCGGAACGGCGTCTCGATGATCGGCGCGGGTTCGGGGAGGCCCGGATAGTCGATCGGCTTCAGGAAGCCCATGGCGCGGACGTGCGGATCCTCGAGCACGCCGCGCGGAGAGAGCATCGGGGCGGCGGGGATCCGCGCCGCGTCGAGTGCCTCGATCGCCACGTCGAGCGTCTTTCCGACGCACCACTCCTGCATCCGGCCGTTGAGGACGTCGCCGTTCGCGGCGCGGAGCGCGTCGTCCGCGAAGCGAGGATCCTCGAACCACGACGCGCGGTCGACGACGCGGCACCACCGCTTGAACATCGCCTGCCCCGTCACCTGGACGAGCATCCATCCGTCGTCGAGCTGGAAGAGGTCGCAGGGGCCGATCGCCATCCCCTTGTTACCGACGCGTCCGCGGTTCGTGTGCAGGACCGCCTCTTCGATCAAGAGGGCGTTCGACACCATCATCGCGCTCGGGAGGAGTGCCGCCTCGACCTCTTGTCCTTCGCCGGTGCGCTCGCGATGGAGCAGCGCCATGCTCGTGCCGATCGCGAGCGAGAGCGCGGTGGCGAAGTCGACGAACGGCACCGCGGTACGGAACGGCCGCTCCGGCAGACCCGTGCAGTGCGTGGCGCCCGACATCGCCTGGCCGATGCCGTCGAAGCCGACCCGCTCGCTCTTGGGGCCACCTCGACCGTACGCGGTCGCGCTCGCCAAGATGATGTCCGGCTTGATCGAGCGGAGCGTGGGGTAGTCGAGTCCCCATTGCGTCATCACCACATCGGGCACGTTGACGACGACGACGTCGGCGGTGGCGACGAGCTTACGCACGACCTCTCGGCCTTCCTCCGTGCCGGGATCGAGCGTCATCGAGCGCTTGTTGCGATTGCACTGGAGGAACCCGGCGCCGGTCCCGTCGGGCGACACCGACTGGACCCAGCGGTCTTCGCCGCCCTCCCGCTTCTCGATCCGGATCACGTCGGCGCCGAGGTCCGCGAAGATCGCGGTGCACCACGGCGCGGAGATGAAGCGTCCGAAGTCGAGGACCCGATACCCGGCGAGGACTTGCTTCATGGTCTCAGCGTCCCTTCGGCAGTCCGAGGATCCGCTCCGCGATGAGGTTCCGTTGGATCTGCGAGGTGCCGGCGGCGATCGTGTACTGCAGCGACCACAGGTACTCGCGCACGATCTCCGCGGTCGGCGACCCGGGCACGTCGGTCCGGCCCACGATCGGCTCGCCGACGAGACGCATCGCGAGGTCCGAGATCTCCTGGGCGAGCTCGCTGTAGCGCAGCTTCACCGCCGAACCGAAGATCGCGGGCGCGCCCGTGCGCTCGGCTTCGGAGATGCACATCTGCGTCATCCGCCACAGCGCCTCGACGCTCGCCTCGAGCCGGCCGACCTTCGCGCGGACCGCGTCCGATTCCCAGCCGCTCCCCGCGCCCGTGCCGCGCGACTTCGCGAGCGCGACGAGCTTCCGGACCTGACTGCGGAGCGTGATGATGTGCTGCGCGAACGCGGTGCCGCGCTCGAAACGCAGGGTCACGTTCGTCACGCGCCAACCGTCGTTCTCGGCGCCGACGCGGTTCGAGACGGGGATCCTCACCTCGTCGAGGAAGAGCTCGCAGAAATGACTCTCGCCGTCGATCGTCTTCATCGGACGTACTTCGACGCCCGGCGACTTCATGTCGAGGATCAGCCAGCTGATACCCTTGTGCTTGGGCGCGTTCGCGTCGGTGCGGACGAGCAGCTCGCAGTAGTCGGCGACGTGGGCGCGGGTGCACCAGATCTTCTGACCGGAGACGACGTAGTGATCGCCGTCGCGCACCGCTCGCGTACGGAGCGACGCGAGGTCCGAACCGGCGCCGGGCTCGGAGAAGCCTTGGCACCAGACCGATTCGCCTCGCAGGATCCTGGGAAGGTGGAACGATCGCTGCTCGTCGTTGCCCTCCGCGATGAGGCTCGGACCCGCGTGCATGAGTCCGACGAAGTTCACGCTTATGTAGGGCGCGTCGGCGCGCGCGTACTCTTCGAGGTAGACGAGCTGCTGCGTGACGGCGAGGCCACGTCCGCCGAACTCGACGGGCCATGCGAGCCCCGCGTAGCCGGCGTCGGACAGCTTCCGCTGCCACGCGGTGTCGTACGCCCTGCGCGCGGGCCAGTCGCCGGCCGGTGGTGGCGGACCGTGCGCGGGGACCTCCCGCGCGAGCCACGCGCGGAGCTCGAGTCGAAACCGTTCGTCCTGCTCGGAGTAGCGGAGGTCCATGGGCGTTCAGCGGCTCTCGGGGTTGAGGATCTGGGCCACCGCGACCAAGTCGACCTTGCCGGAGTCGGTGCGTGGCAGTTCAGGGACCAGTCGGATCTCGACCGGGACTTCGTACGGCGCCAGCTGCGCGGCGCAGTGCGCGAGGAGAGCCGCGGCCGTCAGCGAGGCATCGGCGCGGAGCTCGACCGCGGCCACCGGCACCTCGCCGAGACGCGGATCCTTGCGACCGATCACCGAGGCCCCGCGGACGTCCGGATGACGCTCGAGCGCCCCGCGGACCGTGTCCGGCAGCACCTTGAAGCCGCCGCGGATGATCGCCTGATCGGCGCGCCCGAGGATCCACAGGAACCCATCGGCGTCGATGCGCGCCAGGTCGGTCGTGCGGACCCATTCACGGCCACCGAGCTGGCGCGCCTTCACCTCGAGCAGACCGACGTCGTCGACGCCGAGCACCGCTCCGTCGTGCTCGCTCACGACCCGCAGCTCACAGCCCGCGTGCGCGCGTCCCGCGCTACCTCGCTTCGCCGACCAGAACGCCCGATGATCCGCGAGGTTCCAGCCGGCGACGCCGCCGCCGAATTCCGTCGCCGCATACGACATCAGCACCGGGATCCCGTAGCGCTCGGTGAACGCGTCGGCGTCGGCCGGATCGAGCGGCGCAGTGCCGCAGACGACGGATTGGATGCTCGAGAGCCCCTCCCGATCGAGATCGGCTTCGAGCACCATCCGGAGCGCGGCCGGCACGAGACTCGCCGTCTTCGGGCGATGCCGCTTCACCGCCTCGTACCATTCGGCGACGCGGAAGCGCTCGAGGAGGCAGAACGACCGCCCGTCGAGCACCGCCTGGAGCGTGCGGAAGACGCCTCCGAGATGCACGAGCGGCGAATTCATGATCGCGACGCCGTCGCGGAGCCGGAGATCCGCTGCGCGGGCCGACTCGTAGTGCTTCGCGCCTTCCATCACGTGCTCGAAGAGCTCGTAGCCGAGCTCGATTCGCTTGGGCGTGCCGGTGGTGCCGCTCGTCAACATGCGCACGGCCACGCCCGGGAGTCGCGGCGCTCGGTCCGCGGCGGACTCGTCGACCGCGACCGCGGGTTCGTCGCCGAGGCGGCCCAGCGTCACGAGAGTACGAGGCCGTGGTTCGGACACGAGCTCGGCGAGATCGCCCGCCGTGCCCACGAGGATGTCGAGGTCGAGCGAGGCGATGTCGGCGCGCGTGCGGGCGACCCCGCGATACGGGTTGATCGTCACGACGCAGCCGCCGGCACGGAGCACGCCGAGGAGCGCGCCGATGTGTTCGGGTCGGTTGTGCAGGATGATTCCGACCTGCGTGCCCGCGGCGGGAATCAGGTCGGCGATCTTCGACGCGGTCGACTCCAGCTGACCCCACGTCCACCATCGGTCGCCGAACTCGATCGCGTTCCGACTCGGGTCGATCGCGAGGATCGCGCCGATGCGCTTCGAGATCGGGCTCGTTCCCATCGTCGCGGTCATCGCGTCCTCGGCTTGCGACGTTCGGGTGGGTTCTTCGCCACCTCGGCCTGGCCGATCGGGTTCCCGAGACGGGTGTAGATGAGGCCCTGCTCCATCGCCGCGCGATACGGTCGATCGAGGGACTCCCAGATCGCGCGGACGGTGCCTTGCGTGGCGACGCTCGGCTTCGCCGCGATGCCCGCCGCGATCGCGTGCGCGCGCGCGAAGAGTTCGTCGCGCGTCGTGATCTCGGTGACGAGGCCGATGCGCAGCGCCGTCTCGGCGGAGACGCGCTCGTCGTTGCCGCTCAGCGCGATGCGGAGCGTCTCGCCGAGGCCGATCTTCCGCATCAACCCGATCGGCTCGAGGGCGCAGACCAGTCCGTACGTCACGTGAGAGTCGAAGAACGTCGCGTCCTCCGAGCAGATCACGATGTCCGCTTCGTTGATGAAGTAGAACGCGCCCGCGGTGCACATGCCGTGCACGGCGCAGACGACCGGCTTCCACAGCTTCTGCCACTTGGGGCTCAGGAGCTCGCCCGGATCCTCGTGGTTCCAGATGTCGTCGGGCTGGCCGTAGCTCTTCTTCGTGTCGATCCCGGTGCAGAACGCCCGGTCGCCTGCGGCCCGAAGAACGACGGCGTGGACGTTCGGGTCGGCCTTGATGCGGTGCCAGGCCGTACGCATCTCCTCGCACATCCGGCGATCGAACGCGTTGAGGACGTCCGGTCGGTTGAGCGTGACGGTCGCGACGTGGTCGTCCGAGACCTCGTAGAGGATCGTTTCGAATCCTTCGGTCACGAGCACCGCCATTCCGGCTTCCGCTTCTCGACGAACGCGGCGGGCCCTTCCTTCGCATCGTCGGTCCGCACGACGCGCTCGCGGAACGCTTCGGCCAGGACCTCTGCTTCGTGGAGCGGGAGGTCGATGCCCTTCCTGATCGCCAAGCGGGTGCCACGCACCGCGAGCGGCGCGTTCCGATTGATCAGACCCGCGACCTCGCGGGCACGCTTCGCGAGGTCGTCGTGCGGGACGATCTCCGAGATCAGACCGAGCTCGTACGCGCGCTGTGCGCTCATCCGCTCGTGCTTTCCCATCAAGGCCATGCGCATCGCGACGCCGATCGGGAGCACCCGCGCGAGTCGCACCGACTCACGGCCCGAGACGAGGCCGATGCTCACGTGCGGGTCGAAGAACTCCGCGCGATCCGACGCGATCGAGACGTCGCCCGTCGTGAGCAGGTCGAGGCCCGCGCCGCAGCAGATGCCGTTGACCGCGACGACGACGGGCTTCGTCATCGTGCGGAACGGCGGCGTCGCCTCCTGCGGCGCCTCCCACTGCGCGAGCGTCGAGAGGTAGGGCTCCGGATAGATCACCCGACCGTCGTCCGGGATCTCGCTGACGTCCGCGCCGGCGCAGAAGGCGCGACCGTTGCCGGTGACGAGCAACGTCCAGACCTCGGGGTCGGCCTCGGCCGCCGCGTACGCGCGGCGGAGTTCTTCCGCCATCTGCGGGCTGATCGCGTTCAGCTGGTTCGGACGGTTGAAGGTGATCGTCGCGATGCGCTCGCTCACCTCGTACGTGATCGTCTCGTACGTCATGTCCTCATCGACCTTCGTAGTTCGGGGTCCGACGTTCCTTGAACGCAGCGAGTCCCTCGCGGAAATCGCTCGTCCGTGACGACAGCTCGAGCGCGAGCGCTTCCTGCTCCATCGCGGTGACGAGGCCCGAGGTGAGTCCCGCGTGGATGCAACGCTTCGCGAGACCGATCGCGACCGTCGGCGCGTTCGCGAGTCGACGCACGAGCGCGTCGACCTCCTGATCGAGTCGCTCGTCGGCGACGGCGCGGTGGATCATCCCCCACGAAGCCGCTTGCGCTCCGCTCACCTGCTCGCCGAGGAGCAAGAGCTCCTTCGCGCGGGCGACGCCGACGAGTCGCGGCAGGAGCCAGGTCGCGCCGCTGTCGGGGCTGAACCCGCGCGAGACGAAGGGCTCCCAGAACGTCGCGGTCTCCGAAGCGATGGTGAAGTCCGCCGCGAGCGCGAGCTGACATCCGAGCCCCGCGGCGAATCCGCGGACCGCGCACACGACCGGCACCTGGATCGAGGTGAGCACGTCGATGAGGCGATGGGCCTGGATCGCGGTGCGTCGCTGGAGGCTGCCGGTCTTCGGCTTCGGTTCGTCCGGCTTCTGGCTCGCGACGAGGTCCGCGCCCGCGCAGAAGTCGGCGCCCTGGGCGTCGATCACGACGACGCGCGCCGAGTCGTCCGCCATCACGTCCTCGAGCGCCGCGGTGATCTCGCGTACGCGCGCGGGAGAGAGCGAGTTCTTCTGCGCCGGACGGTTCAGCGTGATCCGCAGGACCTGCTCGGTCTTCGCGAAGAGGATGGGAGCCTCGCTCACGTCGCCTCCGCGCTGACCATCGCCGCGAGCGAGAGCGCGTGGGACGTCGCCGTGCCGAAGCTGTGGTCCGTCACCCACGCCCGCTTCAGCAGGAAGTTCGGCGGGGTGTCCCAGGTGAAGCCCATCCCGCCGAGCACCTGGACGGCCGCGCGCGAGTTATCGATCGCGGCCTCGCCGGCGAGGAGTTTCGCGGCGGCGATGCTGCGCGCGGCGTCGCCGACGCTCGGATCGTCGAGGACCGCGGCCGCCGCGTACGTCGCGCTCTTCGCGAGGCCGACGCGAACGTACATGTCGGCCATCATGTGCTTGAGCGCCTGGAACGAGGCGATCGGCACTTCGAATTGCTGACGCTGGAGCGAATACGCCACCGCGACGTCGAGCGCGGCGGTGGCCACTCCGAGCTGGACCGCGGCCGAGAGCACGGTGCCGACCTGGCTGACGCGGGCGGCAGCGGCGGCGTCTCCGATCGGGACGCCGGCGGGGAGGGATTCGAAGAGCGCGACCGGCCGGAGCGGGTCGAGCGAATCCGCGAGCCGCCACGCGGGGAATGCATCCCGATCGACGCGCGAGACTCCGTCCGCCCGAAGGACGATCAGCGTGTCGATCACGTCGGCGTGCTCCACGTGGAGCGGACGCTGGCCGCGGTCTTCGACGCCTCCGGCGATCCGGACGCCGCGCGCGACGTCGGGGATCAGCGTCGCCGCGAGCGCGGTCCACAGGACCGGTCCCGGCACGAGATGTTGCCCGAGCTGCTCGAAGACGACGGCGCCTTCGACGACCCCGAGACCCGATCCTCCGTTCGACTCCATCGCCAGGAGCGACAGAGCCCCGATCTCCGAGAGTTGCCTCCATGCCTCGATGTCGAGGCCTTTGGTCGGCCGCTCGTGCACGTGGTCGAGCGGCCATCGGGTCCGGCAGAACTGGCGAACCATCGCCTGCAGGGACAGCTGATCTTCGTCGAGGCTGAAGTCCATCGCGCTCTCGTGGGTTGCGGGCTGCGGGCGAGGTCGGGAGCGGCTCAGCCCGCGTCCGGATCGAAGTGGGCGTCGCGCGTCTTGAAGGCTTCGGTGGTGCCCGCGTCGCGCCGCTCTTTGACGAAGTTGAACTCGTCCTTCTCGAGACGAAGATTCGTCGCGAAGGCGTGGAAGAGGACGCTCGCGGCCTCTTCGCCCTGGTACGCCTGAGTCGCCTCGACGAGGCGATACGCCTCCTTGGCGATCACGATTCCGTCCGCCGGCATCTTCGCGATCTGCGCGGCGAACGCCTCGGTTCGGATCGCCACCTGGTCCGCGGGGACGACCTCCGTGAACACGCCGGTGGTTCCGAGATCGGAGACGGCCATCATCTCGCCGGTGAGGAGCAGGCGCTTGGCGAGCACCGGCCCGAGGCGATGGAAGAAGAGGTGGATGTTGCCGATGACCGGCCCGAGGAAGCGGGCCGCCGGCATCCCGACCTTGGTCTCGGGCGAGGTGACGGAGATGTCCGACGCGAGAGCGAGTTCGAAGCCGCCGCCGAGCGCGTAGCTCTCGACCTGGGCGACCGTCGCCTTCGGGAACCCGATGTAGTCGCGATAGAAGGAGAAGCTCTCGCGGTCGACGACGATCTTGCGGCGCTGGCTGGGCCGGCGCGTGTCGCCTTCCTTCTCGTACCACTTGTAGGCGTTGCGCATGTCCGCGCCCGAGCAGAAGACGCCGCCCGCGCCTCGGAGCACGAGGACCTTGATGTCGTCGTCGTTCGCGACGTCGTCCATCGCCTCGCGCATCGCCCGACGCATCTCGGGCTCGTAGCAATTCTTCCGCTCCGGATTGTTGAGCGTGAGCCGAGCGATGTGGGTCTCGGGATTCTTCTCGAGGAGGACGCGCGGATCGGACATGGCTGCCTTCTTTGGGGAACCCAGGGCGCGAGCCCCACGGGGAAAAATCGACGTGGGCTGCTTGCGAGAAATATGATATTTGATATTTTCTGGATGCGCAAGGCGTTCCCCGTCCCCCACGTCGAAGAGAGAGCCAGATGGCCAGAACGAACTTCCCGGTCTACGACGCCGACCACCACCTCTACGAACCGGCCGAGGCGTTCACGCGCTACCTGCCGAAGAAGTTCAAGAAGGACTTCTACTTCGCCGACGTCGAGGGTCGCCGTAAGCTCGTCGTCGCGGGCTCGATCTCGGAATACGTGCCCAACCCGACCTTCGAGGTCGTCGCGGCCCCGGGCACGCACGTGACCTGGTTCCGCGGCAAGAACGTCGAGGGCAAGACGCTCCGCGAGCTCACGGGCACGCCGCTCAAACCGCCCTCCACCTGGCGGACGGGCGAAGGCCGGATCTCGCTGCTCGACGAGCAGGGACTGCACGCCGCGTTGGTCTTCCCGACGCTCGCGTCCGTCCTCGAAGAACGCCTCGGCGCCAGGTCCGCGCCGACCGCGGCGCTGCTCCACTCGCTCAACCAGTGGCTCGTCGACGAATGGGGGCTCGCGCGCGAGGGACGCCTCTTCTCGGTGCCGTTCATCAGCCTCACCGACGTGGACGCCGCGGTCGCCGAGCTCGAGTTCGTGCTCGCGAACGGCGCGCGGGCGGTCGGGATCCGCCCCGCGCCCGTGCCCGACGTCCGGGGAAGTCGTTCGTTCGGGTTCAAGGACTACGACCCGTTCTGGGCGCGCGTCGCCGAGGCGGGGATCTTCGTCTGCCTGCACGCGTCGGACAGCGGCTACGACCGGATCACGCAGTGGTGGACCGGAGGCGCGAGCTCCGAGTGGGTCCCCTTCGAGAAGGATCCGTTCTCCGCGATGATGGACCTGCTCGCGCGCCCGATCTCGGACTCGCTCTCCGCGCTGATCTGTCACGGCGTGTTCGAGCGGCATCCCGGGCTCAAGGTCGCGAGCATCGAGAACGGCTCGGAGTGGGTGCGCTCGCTCCTCCACCGCTTCGACAAGGCGTACGGACAGATGCCCGGCTCGTTCAAGACGCATCCGCGCGAGCAGTTCCATCGGCACGTCTACGTGTCGCCGTTCTACGAGGACGACCTCGCGGAACTGAAAGCCGAGATCCCCGTCGAGCGGATCCTCTTCGGGAGCGACTACCCGCATCCCGAGGGACCGGCGCATCCGCTCGAGTACCTCGAGGACTTCCGCGCGTACCGGCCGGACGAACTGGAGAAGGTCTTCAGCACGAATCTCAAGGGCCTACTCGCCGGCGCGGCGGCCTGAGCGGACGAGGACGAACCGTGGATCTTTCTCTGAACGAATCGCAGCAGCTCCTGAAGATCTCCTTCTCGGAGCTGCTCGCGAAGGGCTGTCCGACCTCTCACGTACGTGAATGCGAGGCGAGCGGCTTCTCGTCGCGACTCTGGGAGCAGTACTGCGAGTTCGGCGCCAGCGTCATGGGGATCCCGGAGAGCGCCGGTGGACTCGAGATGGGTCTGCTCGAACTCGGCCTCGTCGCGATGGAGTCCGGACGCGCGCTCGCGCCTGTCCCCTTCGTCGAGTCGGCGGTGGTCGGGCGACTCCTCGCGAGGCTCGCGCCGGACGATCCGCTCCTCGGAGCGATCGCGAACGGAGCGCCTGCGGGCTCGATCGCCATCCCTCGTCCGAACGCGGTCCGCGGGACGAGCGTCCTCGGCGAGGGGCGGGTGCTCGTGCCGTTCGGCGCGGTCGCGACTTCGCTCGTCGCGGCAGACGAAGAATCGGTCTTCGTCGTCGAGCGATCCGCGGCGTCGCCAGCTCCTCGACTCCGCGATCTCGGGAGCGGGGCGCTCGCCGCGTGCGACGCCCGTCGCGGCGCGGCTTCGCGCGTGATCGGAACCGGAAGCGCTGCGACCGCGGCGTTCGCGCGGGCCGTGTCGGAGTGGAAGCTCCTCACGGGGTTCTGGCTCGCGGGGCTCGGCAGACGCGCGCTCGAGATCGGTACGGAGTACGCGAAGGAGCGGGTCCAGTTCGGCGTGCCGATCGGTGGGTTCCAGGCGATCGCGCATCCTCTCGCCGAATGCGCGATCCGGTCCGATGGCGCCGAGCTCCTGTGTTGGGAAGCGGCGTGGTCGGACGCCGAGGATCCGTCGCGCTTCGACATGCTCGCGTCGATGGCGTTCGCGTGGAGCGTGCAGACCGCGATCCGGTGCGCCGACGTCAGCCTCCACACGCACGGCGGATACGGCTTCTCCACCGAATACGACATCCAGCTCTACTTCCGCCGCGCGCGAGCCCTCGCGTCGATCGGTGGTGGCGCGAAGGAAGAGCTCCCGACGATCGCGCGTCGACGCTTCGCACACGAGAAAGGCCTCTGAGATGGACTTCCGCCTGGGACCCGAGGCCGAGGCCGTTCGGGAAGAGATCCGCACCTTCCTCCGCGAGAACTTCAGCGAAGAGGAGCGACGGGCCGCGAAGGCGGACGGCGGCGGCCACGACTGGAACCTCTATCGGCGCCTCGCGGCGAAGGGGTGGGTCTCCGCGGGTTGGCCCGAGGCCTACGGAGGGAAGAGCCGCGATCCGTTCGAAGTGCTCACGCTCTATTGGGAGCTGAGCAAGGCCGACTTCCCGTGGATCGGCCTCGTGCTGAACGGCTTCATAGGTCACACGCTCCTGGCGCTCGGCACCGACTTCCAGCGCGAAGAATTCGTCCCGCGGATCGCGTCCGGCGAGATCGCGTTCGCTCTCGGCTACTCCGAGCCCGGTTCGGGTTCGGACGTCGCGAGCGCTCGGACGATCGCGACGCGCGACGGCGATCACTGGGTGATCGAAGGCCAGAAGATGTGGACGACGATCTCCCACACCGTCCAGTACATCTTCATGCTCACGCGGACGAGCTCGCACGACCGCGCGTACCGTGGCCTCACGATGTTCATCGTCCCGACCGACGCCGAAGGCGTCGAGATCGAGGCGATCCAGACCATGGGCGGCGAGCGGACGAACACGGTCTACCTCTCGAACGTCCGCGTCCCCGACACGTACCGGATCGGGGAGGTCGACAAGGGATGGGCGGTCGTCCGATTCGCGCTCGGGCTCGAGCAGTCGATGGGATATGCGGAGCTCCACGAGCGCTTCGTCGAGGAAGCGGGGCGCTGGGCGCTCTCGCGCGGCCCCGACGGCCAGCGACCCTTCGACGACGCGCGCGTCCAGGAGCAACTCGGCCAGACGGCGATCCACGCGGAGGTCTCGCGCCTGCTCCGGCACAGGTCCACGTGGCTCGCGGCCGAGCGCAAGGAGCTCGGTGCGAAGGGCGCGATGTCGAAGTCGTTCTCCGGGACGTCGTTCCTCGAGGACGCGCAGAACTGGATGGACCTCGTCGGTCCGGCCGGCGTCCTGCTCGACGACGAAGAGGGTGCCGTCGCCGGCGGACGATTCTCGCGCGACTTCCTCGAGACCCCGGTCAACACGATCTACGGCGGGAGCGCCGAGATCCTGCGGAGCCTCGTGGCCGAGATCGATCTCGGACTGCCGAAGAGCCGATAGTCGCGCGTCGATCGAACACCGCCTTGTGAACCCTTCGATGACCTCCCGACCGCACCTTCGATTCTCCTTCGAGCTCCCGACGCAGCGCGTCGAGAGCCCGGCGGAGTTCGTGACCGCGGACGCCGTCGCGGAGCTGACGCAGGCCGCGTCCGCTGCGGGTTTCTCTTCCGTTCATCTCAGCGACCATCCGGCGCCCGATGCGCGGTGGCTCGACCTCGGCGGTCACCACACGATGGACCCCTTCGTCACGCTCGCGTTCGCGGCGGCGGCGGAGCCTGCGATCCAGTTGCTGACCAACGTCTTCGTGCCGGCGTACAGGAACCCGTTCCTCGCCGCGAAGCTCGTGCAGAGCCTCGACGTCCTCTCCGGCGGGCGCCTGGTGCTCGGCGTGGCGGCCGGCTACCTCCGGCCCGAGTTCGCCGCGGTCGGCGCGGACTTCGAGCGACGCGGCGAGCTGCTCGACGAAGCGCTCGCGGTGCTCGACGCTGCGTACTCGGGGAAGGACGTGGCCTGGCAAGGGCACGGCTTCGAAGCGCGAGGCGTCCGGATGCGACCGATCCCGCGGGACGGGAAGCGACCGTCCGTCTGGGTCGGCGGCAACAGCAAGGCGGCGATGCGGCGCGCGGCGCGCTTCGACGGATGGTCGCCGTTCTACGCGGAGAGCGCCTTCGCCGGCGCCGCGCGGACGAAGCCGCTCGAATCGCCCGAGCAGCTCGAGGAAGCGATCCGATTCGTACTCGCCGAGCGCCCCGAGGCGAACGCCGGGGCTCCGTTCGACGTCTGCTGGTCCGAGCCGATCTCCGGCGATCCTCGGGTCTCCGCGGACGCGCGGATCGCACGACTCGAGGCGCTCCGGAGAGCCGGGGTCACGTGGATCGCCGTGAACATCCCGGGCGAAGACCGTGTGGAGCTCGCCGGGGGCATCGCCGCGTTCGGACGCGACATCATCTCCGAGAGTCGACGCCTGTGATGAACGGCGGCCGCATTCGTCCACGATCCGAAGGAGCCACGTCATGAGCCAGGTCGATCCGACATCCATCGACGCGGCGGTCGCGTCCGCCCGCACGGCGTTCCGGACCGGGCGGACGAAGTCGATCGATTGGCGGCGTCAGCAGCTCGAAGGGTTGCTCCGCATGCTCGACGAATCGCGGCTCGCGATCGAGACGGCGCTCGAGCGCGATCTCGGTCGGAATCCGGTCGACACGTTCATCTCCGAACTGACCTCGGTCGTCGACGAGACGAAGCACACGCTCAAGAACCTCCGTCGTTGGTCGCGCGATCGCTCGGTGTCGTCGGAGCTCCCCCTCTGGCCGTCGCGCGCGATGATCCGCCGAGAGCCCTACGGCACGGTGCTCGTCATCGGCGCCTGGAACTATCCGATCCATCTCACGCTCATGCCGATGATCGGCGCGCTCGCGGCCGGGAACGCGGTCGTCCTCAAGCCGAGCGAGCTCGCGCCGGAGAGCTCGCGCGTCCTCGCCGAGCACCTGCCCCGCTATCTGGACGCGGACGCGGTGAAGGTCGTCGAAGGTGGCGTCGACGAGACCACGCGGCTGCTCACGCACGCGTTCGACAAGATCTTCTACACGGGCAACGGCACGGTCGGCTCCATCGTGATGCAGGCCGCGGCGAAGCACCTGACCCCGGTCACACTCGAGCTCGGCGGCAAGTCCCCGGTGTGGGTCGACTCCTCGTTCGATCTCGCTCGCGCCGCGCGATCGATCGCGTGGGGCAAGTTCAGCAACTGCGGTCAGACCTGCGTCGCGCCCGATTACGTCCTGACGACCCCCGACGTCGCGCCTGCGTTGGCGGACGCGATCGCCCGAGTCGTCCAGGAGTTCTACGGGAGCGACCCGAAGTCCTCGACGGACTACGCGCGCATCGTCAACGAACGACATACGCGGCGTCTCGCCGCGCTGATCGGGTCGGGGAGGGCGGTCGTGGGAGGCGACGTCGACGTCGACGCTCGCTACGTCGCGCCCACCGTGCTGCTCGACGTCGCGCTCGACTCGCCCGTGATGAAGGACGAAATCTTCGGCCCGATCCTCCCGATCGTCACCGTACGTGACCATCGAGAAGCCATCGAGGTGATCAACGCGCGCCCGAAGCCGCTCGCGCTCTACGCGTTCTCCGATCGACGCGAGGTTCGCGACGATCTCCTGGACCACACGTCGTCCGGCGGAGTCGCGTTCGGGGCGGTGATGATCCAGATCGGCGTGAAGCAACTTCCCTTCGGCGGCGTCGGGCCCAGCGGCATGGGGGCCTACCACGGAGAGCAGAGCTTCCTCGCGTTCAGCCACCAGCGCTCCGTGCTGCGGAAGATGAGCGGCCCGGACCTGACGAAGATCGCGCAACCGCCCTTCGAAGGGTGGAAGAAGAAGCTGATCTACCCGTCGAAGTGACGCGGACCGACGGGGAGCCCGAGATGGAGAACGCGATGATCGAACCGAGCAAGGGCGCGAGCGAGACGAACGAGGCGCGCGTCGCCCGCGTGAGTCACATCCAGATCAACTGCACCGATCTCCGCAAGAGCGTCGCGTTCTACGAACTGCTCGGATTCGAGGTCGATCGCATCATCACCGACGACCCGGACGTCCCGACGGACTTCGGCGATCTCTCCACCGTCCCGTTGCGACGCGGCGAATGGGGCGCTTCGTACACGGTGGGGCTCGGTCTGGGCGACGATCCGCGCGCGATGACCAAGCTCGAGTTGATCCAGTGGGAGTCGCCGCGGAAGACGCCCCTCGCTCATTCGCCGGAGGAGTCGCTCGGGGTCGTCCGAGTCGCCTTCACGGTGCGGGGGGTGGACGCGATCGTCGAGCGCTTGAAGAGCCACGGACACGCGCCGGGCGTGATCCAGAGGTTCGACATCTCGCGTACGCTCAGCTCCGTGTTCGCACACGTCTCGGACCCCGACGGGTCGTGGCTCACGCTCACCGAGTGGATCAAGACGAAGTGAACGCCTTCGCTCGAGTCCGGAGGACGCCGATGTCGACGACCGAACAGCCTGCTTCGAATGCCGAGTCCCTCGAGGTCGCGAGCTCGCGGGTGCATCCGGAACTCGCGGGTCGTGCGCGGTTCCTCCCGCGCTCGGTCGGTCGGACCTTCTTGCGGGTCGCGCGCATCCTCGGTCGTTTGATTCCCCACCCGCGCATGCCGGCCGGCGTCCACTCGAGCGTCGTCCACGTCCCCGGTCGTGACGCCGGAACGGCCGTCCGGATCCGGACGTACCGTCCCGAGGGGCTCCGTCAGCCCGCGCCGGCGCTGCTCTGGATCCACGGGGGCGGATACGTGCTCGGTCGGCCGGAACAGGACGCGCGGACGTGCATCCACTTCGCGCGCGAGCTCGGGATCGTGGTGGTCGCCGTCGCGTATCGACACGCGCCCGAACATCCGTTCCCCGCGGCGCTCGACGACTGCCATGCCGCGCTCCGATTCCTCCGCGTGAACGCGGCCGAGTGGGGCATCGACGCGTCGCGCATCGCGATCGGCGGAGCCAGCGCGGGAGGCGGCCTCACCGCCGGACTCGCGCAGCGCGTTCGAGACGTCGATCCGGTCCAGCCGGTGTTCCAGCTCCTCGTGTATCCGATGATCGACGATCGCACGACGATGCGCCCGGTCGTCCCGCACGCGCGGCCGCCGCTCTGGACGGACGTCGAGAACCTCTTCGGATGGTCGTCGTACCTCGGACGAACGCCGAGCCACGACGAGCCTCCGCCGCACGCGGTCCCCGCACGGCGCGGTGACCTCGCCGGTCTGCCTCCCGCCTGGGTCGGCGTGGGCACGATCGACCTCTTCCACGAAGAGAACGTCGCGTACGCGAGCCGGCTCGTCGAGCACGGGGTGCCGTGCGAGCTCGTGGTCGTACCCGGCGCCTACCACGGATTCGACGTCGTGAGCCCGGGGGCGGACGTCACGCGATCGTTCGTCCGGAGCCAGGTCGACGCGCTGCGATCGGCGCTCTTCCCGAACGACTCGGGCGAAATCGCTCGGGCCGAACATTCATCGGCCCGGGGCTAGGGACGCGAGGGGGCGACATGGATACACTCGGGCGCATGGGGAACAACTCGTGGACGATCGATACGTCCCGGATGCCGTTGGTGGTGACGACGTTCGGACGACGGCTCCGTGACGATGCCGACGTGCGAGAGATGATCGCGAAGGGCGACGAGCTCTTCAAGTCGAGGTCGAAGCTCTTCCACGTCATCGACCTGCGCCAGATGGTGGAGCCCGCGAACGCGGTGCAACGCAAGATCATGGCGGACTGGCACAAGCAGGTGAAGGCCACCAACGCGAACGCGTGCATCGTGGCGACCGCCATCGTCGTGGAGTCGACGATCGTCCGCGGCGCGATGACTGCCGTGCTCTGGCTCTCGTCGTCGTCGGCGGAACGCACGGAAGTGTTCCCGAATCCCGAGACCGCGATCCGCTGGCTCCACCGTGTGTCGCAGGAGATGAGCCTGCCCTTTCCCTCGGACGCGGTGACGAACGTCTGACACCGGGCGTGCTGGCCTGTCGGCCTCGACGGAGCGGGTTGTCGTCCCCACATGCGCGCCACGGCGAGGGGGTCTCGCCTCAGAGTGAGCGGGCGTTCGCGGCGCCGGATCCCCGTCGCGCGTCGGACGCGACGTCCGGAGGATCCTCGTGATCGAAGCTGTCATCGTCGCTGGTCGCCGCACGGCGATCGGAACCGCATTCAAGGGATCGCTCGCGCGCGTGAGCGCCTTCGATCTCACGCGAGCCGTCGTGGACGACCTCATCGCGCGGACCGGCCTCTCGCCCGCCGACATCGACGATCTCGTGATCGCCGAGAATCTCTACGGGGGTGGCGTCATCGCGCGGAACGTCGCGGTCGCTGCAGGGTTCGCGTCGGTCCCGGGATTGGCGCTGAACCGCCACTGCGCCTCGGGGCTGAGCGCGGTCACGACCGCGGCGGCGAACATCGCGGCCGGGATGCAGCGCGTCGTCGTGGCCGGCGGCGTGAACTCGCAGTCGACCTCTCCGCAGTCGACCTGGCGCGATCCGGCGACCGGCAAGGTGTACGAACGCTGGATCTCGCCATCGCATCCCGAGACGGCGACCGCGCCGGCGACCGACATGACGATCACCGTGGGTCATAACACCGCGGTCCAGCACGGCCTGACCCGAAACGACATGGACGCATGGACCCTCGAGTCGCATCGGAAGGCGATCGCCGCCATCGACGACGGACGGCTCGCGGGCGAGATCGTCCCGATCGAGATCGATCGCGGCGACGGGACGAGGTCGGTGTTCGGTGTCGATGAGCATCCTCGACGAGGCGGATCGCTGGAGAAACTCGCTGCGCTGAACGTCCTCCATCCAGAGATCGAGGGCTTCCAGATCACGGCGGCCAACTCGGCGGGTCTCAACGACGCCGCGGCGGCGCTCGTCGTCATGTCGGCCGCACGCGCCTCGGAGCTCGGTCTCCGCCCTCTCGCCACGATTCGTAGCTGGGCGAGCGTCGGCGTCGTGCCCGAGCGCACCGGTTCGGCCCCGATCGAGGCCATCCGCAGAGCGCTGCAGCTCGGAGGCGCACGGTCGATCTCGGATGTCGCCGCGTGGGAGATCAACGAGGCATTCGCCGCGGTGCCGCTCGCCGTCAGCCGCGCCCTCGAGATCGATCCGGCGAAGGTGAACCCGGTCGGCAGCGGATGCAGCCTCGGCCATCCGATCGCCGCGAGCGGGGCGCGCATGCTCATCAGCCTGGTGAACGAACTACGACGTCGGGGCGGTGGCGCTGGCGTCGCTGCGATGTGCGCGGGCGGCGGCATGGGCTCCGCCGTGCTGGTCGACGTCCAGGCCTGACCGAGGAACGACCATGTACGATCCAGAGCGCCACGTCCTGAAGGCGCTCGTCATGGAAGACGCGGAGGCTCCCGAGGGAGCGGACCTCGCCATGACGATGCCGGTGAGTCCTCAGGTCACCAATCCGCGCGGCGCGCTCCAGGGCGGGCTCGTCGCGACGCTGATCGACGTCGTCGCGGGACGCGTCGCGATCCGGCTCGCGGGTCCGGGGAAGACCACCCCGACCTCCGACCTCCACGTCCGCTACCTCGCGCCGATCACCGTCGGGCCCGCGCTCGCCGTCGCGCGGGTCCTGAGGCGTGGGCGGACGAGCATCGTGCTCCAGGTCGACGTCTACGACTCCGGCCGCGACGTCCACGCGACGACCGCGACCGTCGCCTTCACCGTGCTCGAGGCGCGTCCGGGCCAGGACGTCCCGAAGCGCGTCTTCGAATGACGCCCCGCCGCGCGCGGCTCACGCGGACTTGAAGAGCTTCATCACGTCGGCCGACGTGACGACGCGCCTCACGCCGTCCTCGAGCGGCTTGGCCGCGCCGCCCGCGACGAGCGGCGAGGTGTCCACGCCGGCGGCCTTCGCCTTCGCGCGCAATGCGCCCACCGTGCACTGCTCGCGCGGCATGTGCTCGAACGGGTCGAAGCGATACTCGCGCATCGCGTTGAGATGCGTGATCTTGTCGATCACTTCGTCCGACAGCTTGCTCACCGACGGCCAGATGACCTCCGGCGACTCCGGCCAGACCGAGTCCGAATGCGGGTAGTCGCACTCGTAGAAGACGTTGTCGACGCCGATCCGGTCGATGTTCTCGAGACCGACCTGATCGTCCACGAAGCACGTGAAGAAATGCTCGCGGAAGACCTCGCTCGGCTTCTTCCCGCCGAAGTCGCTGTTCGTCCACGCGTGGTGACGCCAATGCGTGAAGTCGGAGCGCTCGAGGAGATACGGGATCCAACCGATGCCGCCCTCGGTCAGCGCGACGCGGAGCTTGTACTTCCGCGTCGCCGGCAGATGCAGCCAGTCCGAGGCGCTGAGCGCGATCGCCATCGGGAAGACGGTGGTCCAGACCTCGATCGGCGACTCCGGCGACGGATGCGGCGGCTGGTTGCCGCTGCCGATGTGCAGGTTGATGAACATGTCGTTGTCGGCGATCGCCTTCCACATCGGCTCCCAATGGGCGTTGTGGATCGACGGGAGCCCGCGCTTCGTCGGGTTGTCGTTGAAGGCGACCGCGTGGCACCCCTTCTTCGCGAGCCGCTCGATCTCCTTGACGATCTCTTGCACGTCCCAGAGGGGAAGGAGCCCCATCGGGATCAGACGACCGGGATACGAGCCGCAGTACTCGTCCACGTGCCAGTCGTTGTAGGCCTTGAGGTGCGCGAGCGCCTCGACCTTGTCCGGATGGCCGAGGAAGAGGCTCCCGTCGAGTCCGGCGTGCGACGGGAAGTTCACCGAGCCGAGGATGCCGTTGACGTTCATGTCGTTGATGCGCTCGTGCACATCCCAACATCCCTTGCGCATCCCCGAGAGCGACGTCGGCTCGAAGCCGTATTCTTCCGGCGGGCGACCGGCGACGGCGTTGATCGCGATGTTCGGGAGGATACGGCTCCCGTAGACCCAGAAGTCGACGCCGTTCTTCGTCGTGAAACGGGGCGCAGACTCGAGCATCTTCCCGGAGAGATGCTTCTTGTACATATCCGGCGGCTCGACGACGTGATCGTCGACGCTGACCAGAATCATGTCATCCATCTTCATCGCACAGGCTCCTTGTCCGTGAACGCGCGAACACGTCGGACCGATTCCGTCGAAACGTAGACGTCGCGGGCTCCGCGGGGCGCGTCGGGACGGTCGAAAGGCCGCTCCGTCCGGGACAGCGCTCCCGGTGTGCGATCTGGCCGCGACGGACCGGTCGATCGACCTCGAAGACGCGCACGGCGACGCCGAAAGGCCGCATCCTTCATGACGTGAACGCCACGAACACCGTCCTCGTCACCGGCGCCATGGGTCAACTCGGAAAGCGGGTCGCGCGGATCCTGCTCGATCGGGGCTACGCGGTCGTCGCGCTCGATCTGCGGAATCCGGCGACCGAGGCGGTCCTGGGGGAGCTCGCGCGATCGACCTCACGGCCGAGAGCGTTGATCCCCGCCTACGTGAATCTGCTCGACGCAGAGGCCCTGCGCGCGCTCGTGCTCGAGCATCGACCCTCGTCGATCGTCCACATCGCCGCGATGGTGGCGCCCGCCGCGTACCGGAATCCGGCGGCGTCGCGCCGCGTCAACGTCGAAGGCACCCGGAACCTCGTCGACGCCGCGAAGGCCCTCCCGACCCCGCCGCTGTTCATCGAGGCGTCGAGCGCGAGCGTCTACGGGCCGAGGAATCCCCATCGGTACCACGATCGTCTCACGGCGCTCACCCCGACCCGGCCGATCGACTGCTACGGCGAGGACAAGGTGCTCGCCGAGAAGGTCGTCGCCGACAGCGGGCTCCCGCATGCGTCGCTCCGCATCGGAGGGATCATCTCGCCCGACGCGATCGTCCTCGATTCCACCGACCATCAGGTGCTCCTCCGAGCGATCCCGAGCGACAACAGGATTCACACCGTCGACGTCCGTGACGCTGCGTTGGCGTTCGCGAACGCGGTCGACTTCGGAGTGGCTCTCGACGGGAAGATCCTCCTGATCGGTGGCGACGAGTCGCACGTACTCACGCAATCGGAGGTGCTCGACGGAGTGATGGACGCGATCGGGGTCGGGAGGCTCGGGGCCGGGGCGACGCTTCCGGGAGACCCGGACGACGACCGCGGTTGGGGGCTCACGGACTGGTTCGACACGACGGAGAGTCAGACGCTGTTGCAGTTCCAAGAGCATCCCTGGAGCGACACGATGCGCTGGCTGGTCGAGGACCGAGGGTGGAGGCGAACCGTCATCGCGCCGTTCGGTCCGGTCCTGCGCGTCGGCGCACGAGCGTTCTTCGCGGCGCAGCGCGCGTTCGAGAAGCGAGGACGCTACGCGGCGCCGTGGGCGCTCCTCAGCCGGGTGTACGGACCGGGCGTGCTCGCCTCGGCGGAAGCGACGGGCGCGGTCTCCGCCGCGCGATGATCGAACGCGGGTCAGCGTTCGCCCGCGCCGACGACCCTTCGAATCTCGTGTTTGACGAGCTTGCCGCTCGCCGTCCGGGGAAGGCGTTCGTCGACGACGTGCCAATGCGTCGGGACCTTGTAGGCCGCGAGTCGCTCGCGGCAGAACGCGTCGAGCTCGTCGGTGGCCACCGGCGCCGCGGGATGAACGACCACGACGGCACAGACGGCGTCGCCCGTGAGCGCGTCGTCCACCGCGAACACCGCGGCCTCGACGACGCCGGGAAACGCCTCGAGGCAGTGTTCGACTTCCGTCGGGGAGACGTTCTCGGCGCTCACGAGCATCATGTCCCGCGCGCGACTGTCGAGGTGGAGCCGTCCGTCGATGACGCGGCCGAGGTCACCCATCGCCAACCAACCCTCCGGCTTCAACACAGCGGCCGACGCCTCCGGGTCGTTCCAATAGCCGAGCATGATGTACGCGCTGCGCACGTGGACCTCGCCGAGCTCCCCGTCGGCGACGACGCGCCCGTCCTCGTCGCGGAGCTCCAGCTCGACCGTCGCGACGGTGCGACCGGTCGAGGTCGGGTGCGCGATCAGGTCGTCCCCCGCGATCGCCGCGACGACCGAGACGCTCTCGGTGCTCGCGTAGCCCATGCTGATGCTGCGCGTCACCCGCGGGAACGTCTCGCGGATCGCCGCCTGGACCGTCGGGCTCACCGGCGCGCCGCCGATGCCGACGTGACGAAGGCTGCTGGTGTCGAAGCGTCCTCGTGAGGGAAGCGAGCACACGCGCGGCGCGGCGCTCCCCAGGGCGAGCCAGCTCGTGACTCGCTCGCGTTCGATCGTCGCGAGGACCCGCTCGGGGTCGAAACGACCTGACAGCAGCACGGCGGTCGTGCCGCGTACGACCGCGCTGATCACGACGCCGTACAGCATCGACAGGTGGAAGAGGGGAGACGTCACGAGCACGACGTCGTCTCCCGGCGGCAACGGCTCGCCCGGCTTCGGCGGCTCGCCCCCCATCGCGACGCGCGCGACCGTCGCCGAGAGCGAGGCCACCTGGACGAATCCGCAGATCCCGCGGTGGGACGTGGTCACCGCCCGCGAACGTCCCGTCGTCCCGCTCGTGAAGATGAGGAGCGCAGGGTCGTCCTCCCCGACCTCGAGCGCGATGGGACGCACGTCGTCCGTTCGTCCGACGAGCGACCGCACGACGTCGAGGTCGAGCACCGCATTCGTCCATCCCGACTCGGCGATCCGCGCGATGCGCTTCGTGTCGGCGAGGATCAGCCGGGGCGTCGCGAGCGACGTCGCATGGCCGATCTCGTCCGGAGTCCAATGTCCATTGAACGCGCAGGGCAACCCGCCCGCGCTGACGATCGCCCAGAAGGCGACCACCCACTCCCATCGATTGGCCGCGCACAACGCGACACGATCGCCGGGCCGGATGCCGTGCTCGTCCCGGAGTCTCGCCGCGAGGCGGTCCACCAGCTCCAGGTGCTCTCCGAACGTGAGCCGGAGATCGCCCTCGACCAGATAGAGACGGTCTCGGAAATGGACAGAGGTCTCGAGCAGTTCTCGGAGCGAGCGCGGCCGATGGCGGAACACCGGGAGCCGGTTCCCGCGGACGTCGGCTGTTTCGATCTCGAAGTACGCGCCCGGCGCCGTCAGCGCGGTGCGCGCCCGTCCGACGACGTCGAGCGAGGCGTCGAGGGTCATCTGTCTCGTCCCGACTTCGTGCGGTAGTGCGAGGCGTTCATCCCCGTCCATCGGTGGAACGCCTTGCGGAACGCGCCGGCGCTACGGAAACCGACGGAGACCGCGACGTCCGTGACCGCTCGCGAGGGGTCCTCGAGGAGGGCGAGCGCTTGTTCACGACGCGCGTCGTCGAGCAGCTCGGAGAAGACCGTGCCTTCGTCCTCGAGGCGACGACGAAGCGTCCGCGAGCTCATCCCGAACGCCGCCGAGACGGACTCGATGCAGAGGCTCTCGTCCTCGAGACGGCCTTCGAGGAACGCCGCGACGCGTCCGCGGTGCGAGTCGCTCGTCGGCATCGCGTCGAGCAGCGACTCGGCGTGATCCGCGAGCAGCGTCGCGAGGAGCGGATCCGCCTGCCGGAGCGGGATGTTGGTGTTCGGGAGCGAGAACGACGTGTGCGTCGCGTCGAACGTGACCGGGGCTCCGAACGTCTCACGGTAGAGGCGCTTCGGCGCGCGCGCGGCGTGCGCGAAGCTCACCTCGAGGACGCGCATCATCGGATCGCCGGACCCACGCGTCAGCGAGGCGATCACCGCGAGCACGTATTCCGAGAGCAGCGGCTCGTCGAAGGGCTCTCCCTGGAGCGCGATCGACACCTTCAGCATCTGTCCGTCCGGGACGAAGCCGACCTCGAGGCCTTCGATCGGTAGCGACGCGAAGCGCTGTGCGAGGCTGCGCGCCGTCTCGAAATCCGGCTGCGCGCGCAAGAGGCGCATGAAGACGTCGAGGCTCTCCTCGCCGTGCGCGAGGCCCGCGAGCGAACCGAAGAGGGGTTCGTCGGTCACGGCGGACGCTTCGCGGAGGAATTTGCGTGCGGCGCCGAGCGTGATGCGCAGCTTCGAATTCTCGAAGCTCGCCCGCTCGATGCCCGCGATCGCACAGACCGAGTCGACCTCATGAGGCGCACGCTTCTCGAGCTCTCGCAATGCGGGGAGCCAGAGTTTGGCGGCGGTCATCCGATCCCGCAGCGCGACACGCGACCTGGTCACGGCGGCACGGTACCACGACCACGAAGGGCCGCGACGTTGCGTCTCGTTCGCACGGTCGCGCGTGGTCTGCATGACGGGGTCAACGTCCCTTCCACTGGGGAACGCGCTTCTGCGCGAAGGCGGCGGCGCCCTCCTTCGCGTCTTCGCTGGTGAAGACCGGTCCGACGATCGGCGCCTGCTTGGCCCACATCTCGTCCGCGGCCCAGTCGACCGACTCGATGATCACCTGCTTCGACGTAGCGACGGCGAGGGGTCCGTTCTTGGCGATCGCGCGTGCGAGCTCGAGGGCGCTCTCGAGCGCCCTGCCGTCCTCGACGACCCGATTGATCAAGCCGACCTCGTAGGCGCGCTGCGCGGTGATGAAGTCTCCGGTGAGGATCCACTCCATCGCTATCGCGCGTGGCACCGTGCGTGGCAGACGCATGAGACCGCCGGCGCCTGCGACGAGGCCGCGCTTCACCTCGGGGATGCCGAGCTTCGCGCCTCGCGCCGCGACGACGAGATCGCAGGCGAGGAGGAGTTCGAATCCACCGGCGAGCGCGAAGCCCTCGACGGCCGCGATGAGCGGCTTGCGCGGCGGCTTCTCGACGAGGCCCGCGAATCCCCGGCCCGGCAGCCGAGGGAGCTCGCCGGTCAGGAACGCCTTGAGATCCATGCCGCTGCAGAACGTGCCGCCGGCACCCGTCAGCACCGCACAGCTCAGGTCGGAGCTCTCGTCGAGCTCGTCCATCGCGGCCGCGATGCCTAGCGCGACCGGCTTGTTCACGGCGTTCTTCGCTTCGGGGCGATCGATCGTGACGATCATGACGCCGTCTGATTTTTCGACGCGGACTTCGGACATGGAGACTCCTGGTGGGGACGATGCGGTGGGGTCGTCGTCACGTCATCTCGGTCGGTCGATGCGTGCGTCGTATTCCGCCCGCTTCTTCGAATCGAAGTCGAGGAAGAGCCGGTACGAACCCGAGCGACGGTAGAGCGCGTCCCGGATCGAACGTCCGAGCAGCGAGACGAATTTCAGGATCGGGCCGAGGGACGCCGGAACGAAGACGTCGGGCTTCGAGCGCTCGAGTCCGCGGACGATCGCGTCCGCCACCTCTTCGGGCTCGACCGTTCGCATCCCCTGCGCTCCGCTCGTGCCGACGATGAGCTGGGTGTTCGTGAACGAGGGCAGCACGCAGGTGAAGTCCACACCGGAGTCGGCGAACTCGACGCGCGCGGACTCGGTCAGGGAGATGACCGCCGCCTTGCTCGCGGCGTACGTGATGCCGCCCGGGACCGGCGCCCGCCCCGCCGCCGAAGCGACGTTGACGATGTGGCCCGATCCGCGGCGCCGCATGGCGGGGAGGACCGCCTTCATGCCGAGGAGCGGTCCGAGCACGTTGACGTCGAGGATCTTCGAGGCGAGGTCCCCGGATTCGTCGACGAACGGCCCGATCGGCATGATTCCGGCGTTGTTGATCAAGACGTCGACCGGGCCGAGGGCAGCCTCGATCGACGCCACGAACGCACGGAAGGAGCTCTCGTCGGTCACGTCGACCTCGAAGCCGGACGCGAGCGCGCCGATCGAGCGTGCCTCCTGGCGCGCGAGTTCTCCGTCGACGTCGCCGAGGCCGACCCGTGCGCCCGCGGCGACGAGCGCCTTCGCCGTCGCGAGCCCGATCCCGCGGGCCGCGCCGGTGATCGCGACGACTTTTCCTTCGAGGCGTCCGCGCGTCATGCGCCGACTCCGTTCTCGAGATCGTGAATGCGACGCATGGTCACCCCTTCACCGTGCACGAAGCGTGATCGGCAGCCCGTCCCGCGGCGCGGGGAGACTGAAGTTGCTGTACGAGATGGTGTAGTTCGGCGGCAGCTCGAGCCGATAGCGGCGGACGATCTCGAGCAGCGCCATCTTCGCCTCGAGCTCGCCGAAGATGAGGCCGATGCACATGTGCGCGCCTCCACCGAACGGGGCCCACGCGTACTTGTGCGCCTTGTGTTCTTCTCGACCCGGTCCGAACCGGTCGGGGTCGAAGCGCTCCGGATCCTTCCAGATCGACGGAAGGTGGTGCGTGAAGTGCATGTGCGTGAGGCAGATCGTCCCCTTGGGCACGTGGAAGCCGTTGATGACGGCGTCGCGCGTCGTCTTCCGCGGCAGGCCGGGGACGGGCGTCTTCATGCGGAGCACCTCTTTGAACACCCGGTCGGTGTCCGCGGCTCCGAGGAGGTCCTGGTAGCTCGGGTTCTCGCCGACGGCGCGCGCCTCGACGAGGAGCCGCTCCTGCCACTCCGGGTTCTTGGCGAGGTGGTAGACCGCGTTCGTCACGGTCAGCGTGGTCGTGTCGTGCGCGGCCATCATGAGGAAGATCATGTGGTCGACGATCTCGTCGTCCGAGAAGCGCTTCCCTTCGTCCGACTCCGCGGTGCACAGCCGGCTGAAGAGGCTGTCGTCGGGATTCCGACGCTTCCATGCGACGCGCTCGCCGAAGTAGCGCAGCAGGAATTCACGGCCGCGTAGGCCCTTCCAGTAGGCGAGTCCCGGCACGGCACGACGGACGATCGCACCGCCTCCCGCGACGGCGTCGTTGAACGCGCGGTTGACCGCGTCGGCGTCGCGCCCCGGCTCGTCGCCCATGAACACGATCGTCGCGATGTCGAGCGCGAGGGACTTCATCGTGGGCAGGAACGACAGCTTCGTCGTCGCTTCGCCCGGCGTGCGTCGCCATGCCTGCACGCCCGCCCGAATCACGGGGGACATGAGCTCGAGGTAGCGTTCGAGGTGTTCTCGCCGGAACGCCTGCTGCATCACCATCCGGTGGGTGCGGTGGTTCTCGAAGTCCCGGAGCATCAGGCCTCGCGGGAAGATCTCGCCGATGAGCGGGTCGTACCCGCCGAAGCTCGAGAAGAGCTCGTCGCGATCGAGGAAGAGCAGCCGGTTCGCCTCCGGCCCGAGCAGCCAGACCACGTTCATGCTCGCGAAGTGGATGCGCGAGACCGGCCCGCATTGCTCGTAGACGCGCGTCATCCATCCGATCGGATCGCGGACGTACTTGAAGAGCGATCCCACGAACGGCAGTCCCTTGTCGCTCGGCATCTCTTCGAAGGGACGCGCGTCGCGCGGGGTCCCGCCATCGCGAGGCGACTCGATCTCCATCGCGTAGGACGTGCTCATCGGATCTCCACCTCGACCACCGAACCGAACGACGATCCCGAACGGACCGCGGATTCCGGGAGTGCGATTCGACTCTATGAGCGTATGCAGCGGCCGAGCGCTCAGGCAGGGCCGTTATGGCGCTCCGTCTGGGACATCGTCGCCGCGTCGCGATCGGGGCTGGAATCAGACGTTCGAGGGCCCGGCCGACCCGGCCGGGAACTGACCCCGACGGAGCGACTATTCGTCCCAGACGACGCGCCGGGCCCCCTTCATCGCCGTTAGATTCGAAACACACCTGACGGCGACGCGACCCGCGACCGGAGGTGTGGAGAGGGGCCTTTCGTGGTGAGCAAGCCGGTCAATCGAGCGCTGGATGGCTTGGTCAACGTCGACCTCGGCGACCGCGAGCCGCCGGAGTGGATGATCCGCGTCAAGGAGGACTACTTCAAGGCGGGGGCCTCCTTCCTCAAGAGCCCGGAACTCCCCGAGCTGATCGACTCGATGGACGCGAACGGCGTCGAGCGCGCCGTCCTCCTCTGTCGACTCGGGGACGAGAACCATCGCGCCGTCCGATACGCCTCGGCGCGTCCGGACCGCTTCGCGCTCGGCGTCGGAGGTCTCGATCTGCTCCGGCCGATGCCCACGCTCCGGCGGCTCCAGTCGTTCGTGAACGACCATCCGGTCGCGTACGCCTGCATCGGCCCGAGCTTCTGGGGCGACGGGATGTATCCGCCGAGCGACGCCGTCTACTACCCGCTCTACACCAAGTGCTGTGAGCTCGAACTACCGCTCTGCATGAACACCGGGATCCCGGGTCCGCCGCTGCCGGCGGAGGCCCAGAACCCGATCCACCTGGATCGCGTCTGTCTCCGGTTCCCGGAGCTGAAGCTCTGCATGATCCACGGGGCCGATCCGTGGTGGGACGTCGCGATCCGCCTGATGATCAAGTACGCGAACCTCCGGATGATGACCTCCGCGTGGTCGCCGAAGCGGCTGCCGCCGGCGTTGCTCCACTTCCTCCGGACCCGCGGCAAGGACCGCATCCTCTTCGCGTCCGACTACCCTGCGCTCATGATCGATCGGACGATCTCGGAAGCCGCGCAGCTCGAGCTCGACGACGACGTCCGCGACGCGTTCCTGTACCGGAACGCGCAGGCGTTCTTCTTCGATCGGCTGGACGCGGCCTCTCGCTCCGCCGCCGTCACGAGCGCACCCATCACGACGACCCCAGCGGGCTGACCGAGCCCCACTCGCGCCGCACTAGGAGAGCCCATGGATTACCTGCCCATCGACGCAGACAATCACTACTACGAACCGATCGACGCGTTCACGCGCCACCTCGACAAGAAGTTCACCTGGCGCGGGGTGCACCCCGTCCAGGACGGCAAGAGGATCCAGCTGCTGATCGGCGGCAAGGTCAACCGCTTCGTCCCGAACCCCACGTTCGATCCGATCATCGTGCCGGGTTGCCTCGACGCGTTCTTCCGCGGGCAGATCTCGGCCGACGCCGATCGGCGTGAGCTGAAGAAGGTCGAACGGATCCGTGTCGAGTACCGCGACCGTGCATCGCGACTGAAGATCGTCGACGAGCAGGGGCTCGGCGCGGTCCTGCTCTTCCCGACGCTCGGCTGCGGTGTGGAGCAGGCGCTCCGGAACGACGTGGACGCCACGATGGCGTCGCTGCACGCGTTCAACCGCTGGCTCGAGGACGACTGGGGCTTCAATCACGAGGGGAAGCTGATCGGCGTCCCGATGCTCTCCCTCGCCGATCCGCTGGCGGCGTGCGAGGAGCTCGACTCGTTGCTCGAGCGCGGCGCGCGCATGGTGCACATCCGACCCGCGCCGGTGCCGAACGGGAACGGAACGTCGCGATCCCTCGGCCACCCGACGCACGACCCGGTCTGGGCCCGGCTCGCGGCCGCAGGCGTCCCGGTCGCGTTCCACCTCGGCGACAGCGGCTACAACATGTTCGCCGCGGCCTGGGGCGGCGCCGCCGAGTTCGAAGGCTACGGCGAGCCCGATCCGCTCGGGAGCGTCCTCGTCTCGGATCGCGCGATCCAGGACACGATCGCGTCGCTCGTGGTCGATCGCGTGTTCACGCGTCATCCGAAGTTGAAGGTCGCGAGCATCGAGAACGGCTCCGACTTCATCTATCCGCTCGTGAAGCACCTGAAGAAGCAGGCGAACCAGACGCCGTGGGCCTTCCCCGACGATCCGCTCGACGTCATCCGAGAGCACGTCTACGTCGCTCCCTACTTCGAAGAGGATCTGAAGAAGCTCGTCGACATCCTCGGCGTGAACCGCGTGCTCTTCGGCTCCGACTGGCCGCACGGCGAGGGTCTCGCCGTTCCCAAGAGCTTCGCGCACGAGCTCGAGGGGTTGGGCGACGTCGCGATCCGTCGTGTGATGCGCGACAACTGCCTCGAACTCCTCGGCGCGGAGAGCTGAGATGGCCGCGGCCCCGGCAGAGGATCGAGGCGTTCCGCTCGAGGCGGAGGTCGCGTCGTGGCTCGAAGCGAATTGGAACCCCGACCTATCCGTCGAAGCGTGGTGGCGACTCGTCGCGCAGGAGGGATGGACGGCCTCCCACTTCCCGAGCGGTCGCGGAGGACGCGGTCTCCCGCGCTCGGCCGACAAGGTCGTCCGCGACGCGTTCGCGAAGCACGGCGCGCTCCGGCCTCCGGGAGGTCTCGGTCTCCTGCTCGCCGCGCCCACGATCCTGAAGCACGGCACCCAGGCGCAGGTCGATCGCTTCGTCGTCCCGATCCTCGAAGGTCGGGCCGGATGGGCCCAGCTCTTCAGTGAGCCGGGCGCGGGATCGGACCTCGCCGGCCTCGGCACGCGCGCGGTGCGTGACGGAGACACCTGGAAGATCACCGGGCAGAAGGTCTGGAGCAGCATGGCGATGGAGGCCGACTTCGGCATGCTCCTCGCGCGCACCGACTCGGACGTGCCGAAGCACGCCGGGATCTCGTGGTTCGTCATCAAGCTCGACCAACCCGGCGTGACGATCCGTCCGCTCCGCGAGATGACGGGCGAGGCCGTCTTCAACGAGGTCTTCCTCGAGGACGCGATCTGCGAGCACGCCGACATCATCGGCGCCGAGAACGACGGCTGGAACGTCACGCAATCGACCTTGTTCTTCGAGCGAACGGCGATCGGCGCCGGCGGCAACGTCGCCGACTTCCCGAAGCCCGGCCCGAAGGGCGGGATGCTCGGCATGCGCGCGGGCGACGCGGCGAAGATCCCGCCGCCGGTGATCGACAAGGTGCTCCCCTTCGACGACCTCGTCGCGCTCGCACGTCGGCGGGGCAAGCTCGCGGACCCGCTCGTGCGGCAGAAGCTCGCGCGTCTCTGGTCGTATCGACAGGTCGGCACCTGGAACGCGATGCGCATCAAGGAAGAGTCGAAGTCCGGCGGAGGCGCCGCGGTCTCGAGCGTCAGCAAGATCGCGCAGACGCGCATCGTGAAGCTGTCCGCGGAGATCGCGGTCGACGTGCTCGGTGCGGACGCGCTGCTCGCGGACGAGGACGGCATCGAGGGCGGACGATTCGTCAACGCGTTCCTCTTCGCACCGGCGAGCTCGATCTACGGCGGCAGCGACGAGATCCAGCGGAACATCGCCGCGGAGCGGACGCTCGGCCTTCCTCGCGACCACGCGCCCGACAAGGGGCTCTCCTTCTCCGAATCCCTACGGCAGCGCGAAGGCGCGAAGGCCGATCGAGTTCGAACATGATCTTCCGCTTCACCGAAGAGCAGCTCTCGTTCCGCGAGATGGTCCGACGCTTCGTCACGTCGCGGTCGCCCGAGTCGGCGGTTCGCGCGCACATGACGACGGAGCGCGGATACGACCCGGAACTCTGGCGCGACATGGCCGAACAGCTCGGCCTGCAAGGGCTCCTGATCCCGGAGGCCCACGGCGGACAGGGCTGCGGGTTCGTCGAGCTCGCGATCGCCCTCGAAGAGATGGGGCGTGAGCTCGTCCCGTCGCCGTACGTCGCGAGCGCCGTGCTCGCCACCTGCACGTTGCTCGCGCTCGACGACGAGACGGCGAACGACCGACTCTTGCCCGGCCTCGCGTCGGGGCGATCCATCGCGACGTTGGCCTTCGCCGAGCCCGATTCGGCGTGGGACCTCGGCCGCATCTCGACCGCGGCGGCCGAGCACGGCGGTTCCTACCGCATCACGGGCGAGAAGGTGCACGTCCTCGACGGCGCCTCTGCCGACGTGATCCTCGTGGCCGCTCGGACGAACGAAGGCATCAGCCTGTTCTCGGTCGACGGGAGCGCGCCGGGCCTCACGCGGACGAGCGTCCGGTCGCTCGATCTGACGCGAAAGCTCGCTCGTCTATCGTTCGCGGACACGCCGGCTCAGCTCCTCGGGCGCGCGGGCGTCGCCACGACCGTCCTCTCGACCGTCCTCGACCTCGTCGGTGTCGCGCTCGCGGCCGAGGCCGTCGGCGGAGCCCAACGCTGCCTCGACATGGCCGTCGACTACGCCAAGGAGCGCTACCAGTTCGGCCGACCGATCGGCTCGTTCCAAGCGATCAAGCACAAATGCTCGGACATGCTCCTCGAGGTCGAGTCCGCGCGTTCTGCGGCCTATCGCGCCGCGTGGAGCGCGGCCGAGGGGAACACGGACCTCCCGGCGATCGCCCCGCTCGCGAAGGCGTTCTGCGTCGAGGCATTCTCCTTCGCGGCTCGCGAGAACATCCAAGTCCACGGCGGGATCGGCTTCACCTGGGAGCATCCTGCGCACCTCTACTACCGCCGCGCAAAGTCGTCCGACCTCCTCTTCGGCGACGCCGTGCAGCAGCGCGAGACGTTGGCCGAGCGCATGGGTCTCGGACACGCAGCACCGTCCGCCACGTGAGGTCGTCCGATGGCTCATGAATCGATCCGAGTGCAGGAGTCCGGGCACGTGGTCACGGTCACCATCGACCGCCCCGAGTCCCGCAACGCCTGCACGATGCCCATGTGGCTCGCGCTCCGCGACACGTTCCGCGAGATCGCCGTCTCCGGCGCGCGGGCGGTCGTGCTCACCGGCGCGAACGGGAACTTCTGCTCGGGGGCCGAGATCGGCACCTCGTCGAGCGGCGAGGGCTTCACGAAGAACCACCTGACGAACCTGCGCATGCTCGGCGACTCGGTCGCGACGATCCACGCCTGTCCGGTCCCGGTGATCGCGAAGGTCGACGGCATCTGCGTCGGTGCCGGCCTCGGACTCGCCCTCGCCGCAGATCTCCTCTACTGCTCGGATCGCGCACGATTCAGCGCGATCTTCGCGAAGGTAGGCCTCTGCCCGGACTACGGCACGAGTTGGCTACTCACCCAGCGCGTCGGTCTCCACAAGGCGAAGGAAGTGACCTTCACCGCCGAGATGATGAGCGCCGCGCGCGCCGTCGAGGTCGGCTTCGTCAACGGCGTCGTGCCGGCCGAAGGGCTTGACGCGAAGGTCGACGAGGTCGCGGGCCGGATCGCCGCGGGGCCGCCGATCGCGCTCTCGATGTCGAAGCGCCTGCTCGAGAACGCGTCGTCGTCATCCCTCGCGCACGCGCTCGAGTCCGAGGCGCTCGCTCAGAACGTCAACCTCGGGACCGGCGACATGAAGGAAGCGTTCCTCGCGTTCCGCGAGAAGCGCTCTCCGGCGTTCGTGGGTCGCTGAGCACCGGAGGACGCGGAATGGGTCACGAACACGTCAAGGTCGATCGGAACGGATACGTCGTCACCGTCACGCTCGATCGTCCCGGCACGCGCAACGCGTGCTCGATGGACATGTGGCTCGCGATCCGCGACGAGTTCCGCGCGATCGCGATTTCCGACGCGCGCGTCGTCGTACTCACGGGAGCGAACGGGGACTTCTGTTCCGGCGCGGACGTCGTGAAGTCCGAGAACTCCGGCAAGTTCTCGGGGAGTCACCTCTCGGCGATGCGGCTGCTCGCGCAGTCCGTCGCCGCCGTCCACGACTGTCCGGCGCCGGTGATCGTGAAGGTCGACGGCGTGAGCATCGGCGCCGGCTTCGGGCTCGCGCTCGCTGGTGACCTCCTCTACTGCTCGGAACGCGCGCGTCTGTGCGCGGCGTTCACCAAGCTCGGATTCAGCCCCGACTACGGGAGCTCGTACTTCCTGACGAAGCGAATCGGCGTCCACAAGGCCAAGGAGCTCGTCTACACCGCCGAGATGATGAGCGGCGCGCGCGCGGCGGAGCTCGGCTTCGTCAATGGCGTGCTGCCCGCCGAAGGCCTCGACGCGAAGGTCGACGAGGTCGCGCGGCAGATCGCGTCCGGTCCACCGATCGCGCTCTCGATGACCAAGCGGATGATGGAACACGCGGCCGCTTCGTCGCTCGAGCACGCGCTCGAGACCGAGGCGCTCGCGCAGAACGTCAACCTCGGCACCGACGACATGAAGGAGGCGTTCCTCGCGTTCCGCGAGAAGCGCCCCGCCCAGTTCAAGGGACGATGAACCTGATGAGTCGCACTCCATGAAAGACGAATACGATTTCATCGTCGTCGGCGCCGGCTCCTCCGGCTGCGCCCTGGCGAACCGCCTGTCCGCCGATCCGAAGCATCGGGTCCTGCTCGTCGAAGCGGGGCCGAGCGATCGGAACCCGTTCGTCCGCATGCCGCGTGGTCTCGGTGTACTGCTCGTCAAAGGGAGCAAGTTCATCTGGACCTACAAGGCCAAGCCGACGTCCGAGCTCGCCCCGGAGCTCTGGTTCAAGGGGCGGGCGATCGGCGGCTCGAGCGCGATCAACGGCATGGTCTACATGCGCGGCGCGCCGCAGGACTACGACGCCTGGGAGGCGATGGGCTGCGAGGGGTGGGGCTGGAAGCACGTCGTCCGCAAATACGTCGAACTCGAGGACCACGCGCTCGGAGCGAGCCCATCTCGTGGCGCCGGAGGCCCGCTCAAGGTGTCACTCCATCCCGCCGGAGATCCGCTCTTCGATGCGATCATCCGCGCGGGCGAGCAGCTCGGCGTCCCTCGGGTCGCGGACGTGAACGAGCCCGACGCCGTCCGTGACGGAGGCATCGGATACCAGCCGGCGAACATCCACCAGGGACAGCGCTGGAGCGCGTCGAAGGCGTTCCTCGACCCGATCCGCGACCGCCCGAACCTCGACATCGTCTCGGACACGCAGGTGCTCGCGCTCGAGTTCCGAGGCCATCGCGTCGTGGGGATCAAGGTCCGCCAGAAGTCCGGGACGAGGAGCGTCCGCGTCCGTCGCGAGGTGATCCTCTGCGCGGGTGCGATCGAGTCTCCGAAGCTGCTCCAGCTCTCCGGCATCGGTCCCGCGTCGGTGCTGCGCGCGGCCGGCGTCGCGGTCGTCGTCGACTCGCCGGACGTCGGTCGGAATCTCCGCGAGCATCGCCACGTCGACGTGAAGTTTCGGGTGAAGAGCCACAGCCAGAACTCCGAGCTGAGCGGCTGGCGGGTCGTCCGGTCCGTCCTGAAGTACTTCACCTCGAAGTCGGGCCCGATGACGCATGCGGCGCACGAAGTCGGAGCGTTCGCGAAGTCCGAGCCGGGTCTCGACCACGCCGACATCCAGTTCGGACTCATGTCGGTCTCGACCTCGTCGCCCGCCGGCTCCGCGAAGGTCGAGCTCAACCCCTTTCCGGGCGTGACGTTCCTCGGGTACTTCACGCGGCCGACGAGCCAGGGAGAGCTCCGCATCCAATCGAGCGACCCCGACGCGCCGCTCGCGATCGAGGCGAACCACCTCGCGACCGAAGAAGATCGCCGAAAGGCGATCGCGGTCGTCCGCTGGCTGCGCGCGCTGGGGTCACAGCCGGCGCTCGCGGACTGGATCGTCGAAGAGATCTCGCCGGGACCGCGCGTCCAGACGGACGAAGAGATCCTCGACAAGGTGTTCAAGCTCGGAGGCATCTGCTTCCACATCTCGGGCACCGCGCGGATGGGCGTCGACGAGCGATCGGTGGTCGACCCTCGGCTCCGCGTCCGCGGCGTCGAAGGGCTACGGGTCGCGGACACGTCGGTCTTCCCGACGATGGTCTCCGGCAACACGAACGCGCCCGCGATGATGCTCGGACTGCGCGCGGCGGACTTCATCTTGGAAGACCACGCGGCGTCGGGCGCGCGTCCGCACCTCGCGCAAGATCGTCGGGAATCGGGAGAAGCGTGATGTCGAAGAAATCGGAAAGCCTCGCGCTCTCGAAGACGATCGTCGGCGAAGCGCGTCTCTACATCGACGGCGAGCTCTGCGAGGCCGCGTCCGGCAAGACGTACGACGACATCAACCCGGCGAACGAGAAGGTCCTCGGGCCCGTCGCCGACGGCAGCGCCGACGATGCTCGTCGGGCCGTCGCCGCCGCCAAGCGTGCGTTCGACGAGACCGACTGGTCCACGAACCACGAGCTCCGGCACCGGAAGCTGAGCGAGTTCGCGGGCGCGATCCGGGACAGTGTCGAGAGCCGCTTCAGGCCGATCACGATGGCCGAGGTCGGCCACACGCTCTCGGTCACCGCGATGGCGGGCATCGATGCGCCCGTCGCCGGGCTCGACTTCGTGCTCGATACGCTGAAGTCGTACGAGTGGCGGCGCGAGCTCCCGCGCGGCGAGTTCCGCGGCATCCCGTTCCGCAAAGAGATCTGGCGAGAAGCTGCGGGGGTGGTCGTCGCGATCACGCCGTGGAACTTCCCGATGCAGATCAACCTGGCGAAGGTCTTCCCCGCGCTCGCCGCCGGGAACACCGTCGTGCTCAAGCCTGCGCCGGACACGCCGTGGATGGCGACCGAGCTCGGGCGCATCGCCCACGCGATCGGCCTCCCGAAGGGCGTCTTCAACGTCGTGACGGGACAGGACCCGGCCGAGGTCGGTGAAGCGCTCGTGTCCCATCGCGACGTCGACTTGATCAGCTTCACCGGATCGTCGCAGGTCGGGAAGCACATCATGCGCGTCGGCGCAGACACGGTGAAGAAGGTCTTCCTCGAGCTCGGCGGCAAATCTGCGACGATCGTCCTCGACGACGCGAACCTCCAGATGGCGCTCATGTCCGGCCTCGGCGTCTGCTTCCACTCGGGCCAGGGCTGCGCGATCGAGACGCGCATGCTCGTGCCCAAGAGCCGCTACGACGAGTGCGCGGCGACGCTGACCGCGATGATGAAGGGCATGAAGTGCGGGGACCCCGCCGAGGATCCCAGCCTGCTCGCCGGCCCGGTCATCAACCGGAAGCAGCGCGACCGCATCCTCGCGATGATCGGCCGCGGCGTCGAGGAGGGGGCGAAGGTCGCGTGCGGCGGCACCGCCGGCGATCAGGAGAAGGGCTTCTACGTGAAGCCGACTCTCCTGACGAACGTGACCAACGACATGTCGGTCGCGCAGGAAGAGATCTTCGGGCCGGTGCTCTGCCTCATCGGATACGAGGACGAGGAGGACGCGATCCGGATCGCCAACGACTCGCGCTACGGGCTCGCGGGCAGCATCCACAGCGCGACCAACGAGCGTGCGCTGCGGGTCGCGGCCCGGATCCGGACCGGCAACCTCGGCATCAACGGCGGCATGTACTACGGGGCCGATTCGCCGTTCGGCGGCTACAAGGAGAGCGGCGTCGGCCTCGAGATGGGCGTCGCCGGCTTCGAGGAATACCTCGCGTCCAAGACCGTCGCGTACAACGCCGCCCTGCCGCGGTGAGGCGCGACGGCTAGCGCCGCTTGCGCGGATACGCGGGCTGGAGCTCGAGCGTGTCCACGAGGACGTGCGACGGCAACGTCACCGCGTGCACGACCGCGCGACTCACGTCGTCGGGACGGAGCACGCCGAGCGCTCGGTTCTTGAGCATCCGCGCGTCGCGCAGACCGAAGCCGGCCCAGTAGTCCGTGCGCTCGCGGAAGGCGTCGGGCGTCATGTCGAGCGACGACGAGAATTCGCTCATCGCGGGCCCGAGTCGGATCGTGATCGCGCGGACGCCGGTCCCCTCGAGCGAGAGCCGCAGCGCGCTCGCATACGCCTCGAGACCGGCCTTCGACGCGCCGTATGCGAGCTGACCCGGACGCGGGTGGTTCGCCGCGTCGCTGCTGATCATCACGACGTCTCCGCGTAGACCCTGCGCGAGCAACGGGACGAGCGCACGCCGCGTCACGAGCATCGGGCCGATCAGGTTCGTCTCCACCTCGGCGCGGAGCGCGCGTCCATCGGTCTCGGCCAGCGGCTGGAACCGCGACGAGCCAGCGTTGTTCACGACGACGTCGGCCGGGCCGAGGGCCGCCTCGCTCGCGTCGAAGAAGTGTTCGATCGACGCGTCGTCGGTGACGTCGAGCTCCCCCGCGTACACGGCGGCGGCGCCGCGCTTCCGGGCCTCCTCCGCGGTCTTGGCGAGTCGCTCGACGCGGCGCGCACCGATCGCGACCTTCCAGCCGAGAGCGGCCATCTCGAGGGCGATGGCGACACCGAGGCCTGCGGAGGCGCCCGTGATGATGGCAGTGCGGGGTTCGGAGCTCATGAGTTCCTCCATGGTGGGCTCATCGCGATCGAGGCGAGAGATCCCGTCCGGACAGTTGCGCGCTCCGTCGTGGACACGTCCTCACGCGGATGCCGCGAGGATGATCGCTACCGAACGGTCCGCGACGAGCGCGAGCGTCGCACGTTCGACGTCGGAGCTCGCGGCGAAGCACCAACGCATGCGCCCGTCCCAACTGGCGGCGCATGTGCTGTAGCGACTGAGGACGTTCAGGTTCATCGCGGCGGCGAAGTCCGTCATCGTCAGCGGGCTCCCCGGCACGTCCAGCTGCACGCGGCCGAGGTTCGAGACGGTCGCGCCCTCGGGATGGAGGCTCCCGAACGCGACGCCGAACTCCTTCGCGCGCTCCCGGCCCATTCGCCGTGCGACGTGCACGATCGCCTCGTGGGCGACGGGGTGCATGAACGGGATCGGCGTCTCGATCGCCGCGGCGAGCCCGTCCTTGACCTCGCGCGCGAGGTCCCAGAGATCCGTGTACGGATCGACGCGGTGAATGCTCCCGGACCCGGTCGCGAAGAGACCACATTCTTCGCCGACGGGCGGCACGAGGCGGCGCCGGACGTCGAGCGTCACACCGCATCCGATCGACTGGTAGGCGTGGGTGGGGCAGACGTCGGCGAATCCCATCGCGAGCCCCGCGTTCAGCACGCATTGGAGCGAGACGCCTTCCTGCCTGGCGCGGGCGCTCACGCGGCGCATCGACTCGGCGTCGATCATCCGAGGCTCGATCAGCAGGCCTCGCGACGGCATCGGGACGTACCGATCGACCGGCATCGACTTCGGGATCCCGACGTGCTTCACGAGACGCGCCACTGCCGCGAGCGTCTTGGCGAAGGTCTCTCTCGCACCTTCGAGCGTCGGCGATTCGCCGAGCGGGTGGAACCGGTCGCCGAAGAACGGAACGAGGTCGAGCGGCTCGAGCGCGGGTCCCTCGCCTCGAGCCTGCCTCGCGAGGGACTCGAGCAGATCGCGGAGCACGAAGACGATCGACTGACCGTCCGCGCTCGCATGGTGGAAGATCATCACGAGCGTGAAGGCGTCGTCGCCGTGGAGGAGCACGGAGCAACGGAGGAGCGGTCCGGCGTCGGTGTCGAAGGGCACGACCAGGCCCTCCTCGAGGATCCCGAAGCCGTCCTCGAAGCTGGCGCGCCGGACGTCGACCGGGATCTCGCGCTCGGTCTCGAAGAACCACGGCTTCCGCCCGACCATCCGGATCCTCGCGCGGAGGAGCGGGTGGCGGCGCTGGATCGCGCGGAGCGCCGCGGACATCGCGGCCGCGTCGTAGCGCCCCTCGAACCGGGCGAGCGCCCCGAAGTACAGAGGGTTCGCGCTGTCGAGTCGCCAATAGAGATCCTCCGTGGCGCCGAGCGCGCGCAGCGCGGATCCGGTCACGGTTGCGCTCGGGCGCGGCTCGTCGAGGGATGGGTTCGTCATGCGGTTCCCTACGAATCGACGCCCCACGCTCGGTGGATCAGGCCGACCGTCGCCTCGACGCTCGGCATCGCGACGCCGATCTCGGTCGCACGCGCGATCGCCGCGAGCATGTCCTTCCGAGCGATCTCGACGTCGGCCACGCGTCGCTCGAGGGGGACCTTCTCGGTGAGCTTGCTGAGACGTCCGAGGTATCGATTGGACGCGGTGTGCGCGACCAACTCGCTCATCTTCTTCTCGATGCCGAGGCCGGCCGCGAAACGCGCCACCTCGTCGCTGGCCGCGATCGCGAGGTAGCGGACCGCGTTGATCGCGAGCTTCGCGTCCATGCCGGCGCCGAGCGGCCCGAGATGCAGGACCAGGCCGCCGTAGACGTCCATCACCGGCTTCGCACGTGCGAAGGCGCTCTCGTCGCCTCCGACCATCACCGCGAGGTCGCCAGCGCTCTTCTGTCCATCGGCTCCGCTCACGGGCGCGTCGAGCAGATGGACGCCTCGCGCCGTCGCGGCGGGCTCGAGCAGGCGGAGCGTCTCGTGGGACACGGTCGAATGCAGCAGGACCACCGTCCCGACACGCGCGCCCGCGAAGACGCCCTCCGGACCCGCGCACGCGTCGAGCGCCTGCTCGTTCGTGTTGACGATGACGTCGACGACGTCGGCCTCGCTCGCCGCCTCGCGTGCGGACGACGCCACCCGGACGAGCTCCGGTCGCTCTGCGAGGATGCGATCGGTCGCGGCCTTCGAAGGATCGTAGATCGTGACTCGATGACCGGCATCGAGGACGGAGCGGAGCATGGCCGAGCCCATCCTCCCGATCCCGACGAAGGCGATGCTCGGCATCGAACTGGGTTCCGTGTTCGTCATGGTTCGGAGATCCTCGTACGTCGTCCCGGGCGGCCCGGTCGGGCGTTCACGCCTTCACCGTTCGAGGGTAGTTTCGCGACCGTCCGCGAGGCGCTCAACAAGGGACCCGTCAGCGCTCCGTCCGGGTCACTCGGCGTACCCTCCGCGATGTTCGTCGGAATCGCTCGCACGCAGCTGGTTCGAGCTCTCGCTTGTCCTTAGGCTTCGGACTCCCCGTGCGTCCGAGGCCCGAACGAGCATCGTCCGATTCCCCGCGGGGCCTGCGAGAGCAGCCCCACGATGCGCCGACGCAACCGCTGTCGGCCCGAGACGTCCCGCGGCGAGCGCGCGCGGCTCCGGCGAAGCTCGAGTCCATCGCGTTCGATTCGATCGGCGCTGCCGACCCGAGCGCCCGCGAGCGATCGCTGCGCAAGGACTACCTTCGCGACCTCCGACGCGCTCGACGACTGAGCATCGGCGCGGTGCTCCTCTGGGCCGCCTTCCTCGGCTACGACTATCTCGAGGTCCGCGTCCTCGGTTCGGCCGACTTCGCGACGATGGTCGTCTACAGGTTCTGCACGATGCCGATCGTGCTCTGCGCCGTCGCGGCATTCCATCGCGAGCCGCCGCTGTCCGAGTCCGCGTTCAGCATGTGGACGCACGTCGCGATGATGTCGTTCTCGGTGAGCTCGGCGCTGCTCTGCCTCGAGACGGGCGGACTCGGGAGCCTCTACGCGATCGGCAGCATGCTCAGCTCGATCGGCTTGGTCCTCGCGCCGCGCCCCTTCGCCAAGGCGATCGTCGAGGTGCTCTTCGTCGTGTCGCCCTATCCGATCATCGTCGGCGCCGCGACCTTCGTACGACCGGATCTCCGCGCCCAGGTCCACGAACCGACGTGGCAGGCGCACATCCTCCAGCACGCGTTCGGCGCCCTCGTGCTCGTCCCCGCGATCGCGGCCGCGAGCCACGCCTACTTCAACATCCGACGCGAGCTGGTCGAGGCGCAGAACATCGGTCGCTATCGGCTCGTTCGGCTCCTCGGCCGTGGAGGCATGAGCGAAGTGTGGGAGGCCGAGCACCGCACGCTCCATCAGATCGTCGCCCTGAAGGTCCTGGAGTCGCCGGCCGAGAGCGAAGAAGTGAGCCGGATGCGGTTCGAGCGAGAGGTGCGTGCCACCACCTCGCTCACGCATCCGCACACGATCCGCGTCCTCGACTACGGGATCACCGACGAAGGCCTGCTCTTCTACGCGATGGAGTGGCTCGACGGAGAGAACCTGAACGTCTTCGTCAAGCGCCGCGGCCCGCTGCCCGTGGCGCGAGCACTGCACTTGGCGCGCGCTGCGTCGCATGCGCTCGGCGAGGCGCACGCGCTCGGGATCGTGCATCGCGACGTGAAGGCCGAGAACCTCGTCGTGGCGCGACTCGGCGGCGAGCCCGACTTCGTGAAGGTGCTCGACTTCGGGATCGCACACATCTTCGACAGACCCGACACGGTCGCGCTCACCGGCACGGGCCAGATCATCGGCACGCCGACGACGATCAGCCCCGAGGTCGTCCTCGGCGACGAAGCGACCGCCGCGTCGGACGTGTACGCGATGGGCGTCGTCCTCTACTTCATGGTCACGGGCCGCATGCCCTTCGCCGGAGAGGCGGCGAAGATGCTCGTCGCGCACGTCCACGAGGCTCCCATGCCTCCGAGCGCGTACGCGCCGGATCTCCCGGAGCCGGTCGAAGCATTGATCCTGCGGTGCCTCGCGAAAGCCCCGGCCGATCGTCCGAGGAACGGTCGCGAGCTCGCCGCGCATCTCGATCCGCTCGCCGCGCGGTTCCCCTGGGACGCGATCATGGAAGCGCCGGTCGCGGACGCCGATGCGCTCTCCCGGACGCCCGCCGAATCGCACATGGTGGCGGAGAGCTCGTCGACCACCGAACAGCCGACTCGCGTCTCCGGAGATCGGCGACCGGCCTAGTCCCGCGTCGTCGTCATCGACTTCCGGCGCCGCCGATGTTCCGCGGCATCCCGATGAGCGTGAAGAGCTCCATCCGCGACGCGCTGTCCCGGAGGAAGACGCCGTGTAGCTTCGACGTCGTCGTCCAGGCGCCGGGCTTCTTCACGCCGCGGTAGCACATGCAGAAATGCTGGCACTGCATGATGACGGCGACGCCCTGCGGCTCGAGCGCGTCGTTCACCGCGTCCGCGATCTGGGCGGTGAGCTTCTCCTGGACCTGCAGCCTCTTGGCGTACACGTCGACGACGCGCGCGAGCTTCGAGAGGCCCACGATCCGACCGCTCGGGATGTAGGCGACGTGCGCCTTCCCGACGAACGGCACCATGTGGTGCTCGCAGTGGCTGAACACCTCGATGTCGCTGACCAGGACGAGTTCGTCGTAGCCGCCGACGTCGGTGAACGTCTTGTCGAGGAACTGGTCCGGGGTCTCCGAGTAGCCGCGGAAGTGCTCGCGGAAGGCCCGGGCGACGCGCGACGGCGTCTCGAGGAGTCCCTCGCGATCGGGATCCTCGCCGATGTAGCGGAGGAGCGCGCGGACGTGTTCTGCGGCTTCGGCGTCGGTGGGCGTTTCGTCGTTCACACGAGGCTCCTGGTCAGAATCGGTCGGAGACGTCGCCGAGCACGCGCGCGGCGTTCGGCTGCGTGAGTGGATGTCTACGATACGACGGTCCCCGGATCCCGTTCGGATTTCGTTCGAGGACGAAGGCGCGATCACTCCGATGGATCGGCGCGCGTCGAAATGAGTCGGGCGAGACCTCGGCGGTCGAGTTTGCCGCTGTCCTTGAGAGGGATCTCGTGGGCCGCGAAGAGGAAGACGTGGCGCGGCACCTTGTAGGCGGAGAGCTCTCCCTTGAGCCGCGCCCGGAGTGCGCGAGGATCGAGCGTCGCTCCTGCGTCCGGCACGACCGCGGCTTCGACGATCTCGCCGCGACCCGCGTCCGGTACGCCGACGACGTAGGCGGCCTCCACGCCCTCGTAGGCGCGGAGCATCGTCTCGACTTCGCTCGGCGTCACGTTGGCGCCGCCGGTCTTGATCATGTCGCCGAGCCGTCCCTCGAAGTAGAGGTGCCCGTCCTCGGCGATCGATCCACCGTCGCCGGAGCGATAGAAGCCTTCCTCGTCGAACACGGTCTCGCGCTCGACCTTGTAGAGCCCGCGCATGACGCTGTAGCCGCGGATGCAGATCTCGCCCGACGTCCCGGGAGATACGCGCGCTCCCGTCTCGGGATCCACGATCTTGTGCTCGACGCCTTCGAGCGCCGGCCCGAACGAGCCTCGGTGGATCTCGGGGAGCGGAAGGAGTCCGCCCCAGGTATGCGGACCGCACGTCTCGGTCATGCCGAGCGAATTGCCGCGTAGCGCGGCATCGGACGGCACGATCGTGTTCGGCAGGAGGCCCGGCAGGTTTCCCGTCCGAAGGCTCGAGAGGTCGCGTTCGCGCCGTGTCGGGTGCTCTTCGAGGGCGGTGCCGAAGTGCGGCCAGCCGAAGACGCCTGTGACCCGCTCGCGCTCGAGGAAGCGGAGTGTGGTCTCGGGATCGAAGACGTGTTCACAGAGCGTCGTCGCGCCGACGTGGAGATTGCCCATCAGCGAGAAGCAGAAGCCACCGACCCAGAAGAACGGCATCGGGGACCAGATCCGGTCGTCGCTCCGGGCGTCGCGTGCGGACGCCACGTTGAACGAATGCCGGACGATCGTGCCGTGCGTGTGGATCGCGCCCTTCGGCTCCGCGGTGCTGCCGGAGCTGTAGAGGATGACGGCGTCGTCCGCCGGACCGACCGTCGCCTCGACCGCTGCGAGGAACGCGCGGTCGATCGTCGCGTGCTCGGCGCCGAGGGCGACGACGCCCGAGAGACGCTCCGACCACGGCCGGGATCGCTCTCCGTGCACGAACACGCGTCGCAGATGGGGCACGCTCGGAAGGTGCAGCTCCCACGCGTGGGACTCCGCGAGCCCGGGCACCGCGGCTTCGAGGCGATCGAGGTAGTCGTGACCGAGGAATCCGTCTACGCACAGGACGGTCTGGAGGTCGGCGTGGCGGAGGAACCACGCGAGCTCCTGCGCCCGGGAGAACGTGTTCAAGGGCACGAGCACCGCGCCGATCCGGGTGATCGCCCAGAACGCGACGAGCCAGTCCGGTCCGTTCGGCATCAGGAGTCCGACGTGACTCCCCTTGCAGACGCCGGAGGCGATCAGGCCGCGAGCGAGGTTCGCCGAGCGCACCTCCGCGTCCGCGAACGAGAGACGCTCGTCTCCCAGGACGATCGCGTCGGCGTCGCGATGGGCCGCGCTCACGCGCGCGATCATCTCGGGCACCGTCGGGATGTACTCGGGGAAGGGCATGGGCCGCTTCAGTTCACCGATCGTTCGCGGTCGCCCCAGTAGCGGCTGCGGAGGACCTTCTTGTCGGGCTTGCCGACCGCGGAGAGAGGGATCGCGTCGACGAAGTCCACCGACTTCGGCGCGTACACGGAGCCCTTCGCGTCCTTCACCACGGCCTTGAGCTCCGCGGCGAGGGCATCCGACGGAGACTCGCCGGGCCGAAGCACGACGACCGCCTTCACCGACTCGCCCCATCGTTCGTCGGGTACGCCGATGACGGCGACCTGCGCGACCTTCGGATGGGCGGAGAGGACGTCCTCCACCTCGCGCGGGAAGACGTTGAACCCGCCGGTGATGATGAGGTCCTTCTTCCGGTCGACGATGTAGAGGAAGCCGTCCTCGTCGAAGCGACCGACGTCGCCCGTGTGGTGCCAGCCGCCCGTGAACGCCTTCGCCGTCTGCTCGGGTTGCCCGTGGTAGCCCTCCATCACGAGCGGCGCGCGAACGCAGATCTCGCCGCTCTCGTCCTGTCCGACCGGTTCGTCGCGGTCGTCGAGCAAGGCGATCCGCACCCACGGAGACGGGCGCCCGCACGAGGCGAGGCGCCCGGTGCGTTCGAGGTCGTGGTCGTGCCGGCCCATGTACGTGATCGCCATCGGCGCCTCGGCCTGACCGAAGAACTGGAAGAACTTCCGGCCCCACTTCCGAAGGCCTTCCTCGAGACGGGCGGGGCTCATCGGGCTCGCGCCGTAGAAGAGCGTCTCGAGGCTCGAGAGATTCGCCGTCGCAGCCCGCGGCGAGTCGAGGAGGGGGTAGATCATCGAGGGGACGAGGAGCGTCGCGGTGATCCGGCTCTTCTCGACCATGTCGAAGAATCCGTCCGGCGTGAACGGCGCGAGGACGTGCATCGAGCCACCCCGCTCGAGAGCGGGCACGAAGATCGCGCCCGCGGCATGCGAGAGCGGGGTCGCGACGAGGAACCGGAATTCGTCCGGGAACTCCCAGTCGGACGCCTGGACCATCGTCATGTAAGCGACCGAGCCGAACGTGTGGCGAACACCCTTCGGCCGTCCGGTGGTGCCGCCGGTGTAGGTGACGGAATGGAGATCGGTCGCGAGCACGTCGGCGACCTGGAGCGGCGCGGGCTCGAAGCCGTCGGCGAGGGCGCAGTAGTCGACCGCGCCCTCCGTCGGTCCGAAGGAGAGCAGGAGCTTCAGGCCGGGGACGCGGTCGCGGAGGGCTCGGGCTCTCTCGCCGTACGCGTTCGGCTCGAAGACGAGCGCCTCGAAACCGCCGTCCTGGAGGATGTAGGCGTGGTCGTCGAGGGAGCCGAGCGGATGGAGCGCGGTCGAACAACAACCCGCCATCGTGCTCGCCGCGGAGTTGAAGAGCACCTCGGGGCGATTGCCCGAGAGGACCGCGATGCGCGAGCCCTTCGTGAGGCCCTTCGACGCGAGCGCCTGCATGTACCGGCTCGTGCTCCGTCGCATGTCGCTGTACGTGACCACGCGCTCGCCCATCACCAAGCAAGGTCGATCGTGATAACGGTGGAGCGCCTCGAACATCACGCGAGGGGTCAACATGGGGGCGTGGATCTCGTTCGCCGTCATCTCGGTCTCCTGTCTCGAACGATCGACGTCGCGAACGACGCGCCTTCAGTAGGGCTTCGGGGCGTCCTGCGAGAACTCGATGATCCCGATCTCCTGCCCGTCGGGATCCGTGACGACGATCAGCTTCACGCTGTCGATGTCGACCTCGCGCGTGATCGGGATGCCCTCGGCGGCGAGTCGCTCCCTCACGGGTTCGAGGTTCGCGACGGTGACCGAGCACATCATCAGCCCGTAGTGCGGGACGGGGCTCACCTTGCGCTCGAGGGGCACGTTCATCTCGACGAACTCGAGTGGCACGCCGCCGAGTAGGCCCATGACGATCTTCCCCGGGACGCCGTAGCCGTTGCCGCGACCGAGCGAGTCGTCGTCGTAGCTCCGCGCGAAGAGGCGCTTCCACCCGACGGCCTTCTCGTAAAAGGACACGGTCCGTTCGATGTCCGACACGACGATCGCCGCGTGGGCGTACTTGAATCTGAGGTCGCTCATGAATCCGTCCCGCGCTCGCTTCTCTGCGGAGTCTTGCGCCTCCGGCAATTCGACTGCGCGTCCGCGCGGCCGAATGTCCGCTCCGTCGAGGTCACGCGCGCCCCCGTCCGCCGATCAGGGGGTCACGGGCAGGATGTGCGTCAGGTCGACGTAGTTCGAGTTCGTGTACGAGACCAGGTTGGTCGTCGCGGTCGGCGTCGTGGTCGTGACGGTGTAGTTGCCGTTCGTGATGACTCCGTCGCGGATCTCGATCGACTCGTAGTCGATCGTCCCGGCGAACGCGACGTCGGTCGGGACGACCGGGTCGTGGATCTCGAACGAGATCACGCCGCTGGTCGTGCCGTTCGCGTTGATGTTCACGTCGGCGACGGTCATTCCGTTGACCTGCACCCCCGGGAAGTCCTCGAGGCCCGCGTACTCGAACAGGATGCGCGGGTTGAGAAGGGACTGAACGCCCACCGAATATTCACCCCCGACGAGTCCCTTGAACGTCGTCGTGTTCATGATGTAGCGGGTCATGCCGAGGCCTCCGAAGGCCGGCACGCGGACCTGCGAGAGCAAGAGCGCGAGGTTGTAGGTCTGGAAGAGGTCGGTCGGGCCCATCGGGTCCGCGAGGTCGATGTTCGCGACGACGGAGCGGAACGCGACGTAGTCGTGCGTGGCGCCGTCGATCGTGAGCGTCGTGGTGTCCCCCACGACCGAGAGGGTCAGCGGCAGCTCGAACGGAGGCACCGAATCGAATCGGACCGCGCCCTCGCGGCCGCCCGCATTGACGGTGGGCTCGTACTCGAACTCGTAGGTCGCCGAGACGTAGAAGACGCCGTTGCCGGACGCATCGAGCTCGTAGCCGCCGTAGTAGAGGCTCGTCGTGCTGTCGCGATCGACCTTGCCGAACATCATGCAGTGGCTGTTGGCATCGATGAACGGGGTCGCGGGATCGTTCGTGCCCATGATGAGGATGTCGGTCTGCGCGTCGCCCGAGTGCAGGTGCACCGACGCCGGGAGACCGCAGGAGCTCACGATGTCCGTGCGGCTCCGGTAGGGGAAGATGCCCTGCTTGTCGCAACCGACGAGGCAGACCGAGAGCATGGGAAGGGCGAGCAACGCGGCCGAGACGAGCGGGCGGGTCATCGACGAACTCCGACGGTGAAGGCGAGCGAGATCGGGGCCACGAAGATCGCGCTGTTCCGATGCCGGATCAGGTCCAGGGGATCGAACGCGAGCGTCACCTCTCCCGCGTAGAAGAAGCGATCCGAGAGGCGTCGTTCGATCCGCGCGAGGCCGCCGAGGCCGCCGCTGATGAGCTCGATCGGGTTGTAGACCTCGGCGACGACGCGGAGCGTGTGGACGTGCAGGCCGGCGCCGTACACGAAGTCTAGCGACTCGGTGAGGTGGAAGCGGTGCACGAAGAGGAACATCAGATCGAAGGAGATCCGCTTGTCGTAGAGTCGCCAGAGGTTCACCGAGTCGGAGGTTCCGTTGTCCCGGACCCGGCCGTGCAGCGGGAACGTGAATCCGCCGTGAACGCCGAAGCCGAATCGACGGCCGACGGCGTAATCGAAGACGAGCGAGGCGCCGGCCATGCCCATCGCCTGTCCGTCCGAGGTGCGGAAGCGGGAGCCGGTGAGGCCGGCGCCGGCCGCGTAGGTGCGAACCCGAGGACCACGATCGCTCGTCGTCTCCGTCTCTCGCGCGGGAGATTCGTCCTGCGCGCTCGCGGCGGTCGTCGCCCAGAGCGCGAGAAGCAATGCGCCTAGCGCAGGTGTGCGATTGAACGGCTTCATCGTGACCCGGTCTCCCCTCAGTCCACCGGGCTACTCTCGGGTGCTTCGAGGTTCGCGAGCGCGTCGCCGCGGACGAATGCGCGCTCCGTCGAGGTCACGACAATCGTCGTTCCCGATCACGGGGTGTTCCGATGGACTCGACCGGACCACGCTGCGTCGATCCGATATTCCGCCGACGGACCGAGAAGACATCTTCGCCGCGATCGCGCTCCGTGCTACGGCCTCGGAATCCGGCAGTCGCGTCGCGTCCTCGCACAATCCACCGATGAGGACGTGAGGATCGCGGCGCCATTCGTCCCAAGAAGCGACAGATGCTCACGAACACCCTCGCCACGATCGACACGGCCAAGGACATCGCGATCGGCATGCTGCCGCTGATCCCGCGCGAGTCGCGGTACGGGATCGCCTCCGTCTCGCGCGAGGAGCTGACCGCCGCGATCGCAGGCGGAATCCCCGGTGCGAAGATCGATCGAATCCGCTTCGCGCTGGACTCCAAGGGCACGACCGACCGTGGTCGCCTCTACCTGGACTGGAACGACGTCGGTCGTGCCGCGTCGATGCCCGCCACCGCCTTCGCCAAGGGCACGCCGAGCACGACGTCGAGTCGCATCCTCAATTCGGCGTTCGGATTGTGCGAGTCGGAGGTCCGGTTCTACAACGAGCTCCAGCGGGACGTCTCGGAGTTGACGCTGACGCCGTACGTCGCTCGCGTGGGTCACGGGGGTCGATTCGTCGTGGCGATGGAGGATTTGAGTCACCACGCGACGTTCTTCCAACCCGGCGAAGAAGCGCCGCTCTCGCACGCAGAATCGATGATGGACGTGCTCGCGGAGCTGCACGCGAAATTCTGGAGATCGCCGCGCTTCGACCGTGACTTGAAGTGGATCACTCCGTATTCACGCCGCCCCGGCTTCACGCTCGCGAACGGGGTGCTCGTGCTCTTCGAGAAGAAGTGGTTCCGAGAACGGGTCGATACGCCTGCGTCGGTGCACAGGCTCACGCGATTCCACATGGCGAACCGACCCGCGCTCGATCGCGCATGGGAGGCCCTGTCGCCGACGCTCTGCCATGGCGATCCACACCTCGGGAATACGTACGCCCGGACGTCCGGGACGTCGGGGATCTACGACTGGCAGAACCTCCACAAGATGAGCGGGATGCGCGACGTCGCGTACTTCATGGGTCACTCGCTCCCGATCGAGGTGCGGCGCGCCCACGAGAAGCGACTGATCACGCGCTACCTCGAGGGACTCGCGTCGCAGGGCGTCGGGAACGAGGTCCCACGCTTCGAGGACGCGTTCGATCAGTACAGGCTCCTCATGATCGACGCGTGGACCTCGGTCTGGGCGAGCCTCGCGATCGGCGGGATGGCGGAGATGGAGAAGGGCGAGATCCTCCTGCGGAGGTTCTACGCCGCGCTCGTCGATCTCGACACCGAGAAGGCGCTCGTCGACGCCGCGTGACGACGCGCGCTCCTTCGATACGAGGGAGCGCGTCGGGCGCGTCGCAATCCGTCACGGATTCCCCCCGAGCCGGCCACCCACCCTCGGACGGGGGATTCCCGTCGTCATTCGCCGGCTCGGAAGCGTCGGCCGCTCCAGGGGAGTGGGGGAGGAACGATGGACGAGAACGGACTGCCGACGGACGCGGAGCTCGAGGCTTCGATGAAGCCTCCGGGCCTCTCACTGAACGCTCCGACGATGCTCGCGGCTTCGGCGGCGGCGCTCCCGTTCGCGGTCACGCTGCGGATCGACGACCTTCATCCTGTCAAAGCGGTAGGCGGCCTGGTCGCGATCGTCGCCGGGATCGTCGGCGTCGCCGTCGCGATCCGTCGTCGCGCGACCGCGCCTGCGGGGGCTTCGGGCGGGATCGGCGTCGCGGCGATGGCGGTCGGTGCGTTCCATCTCGCGAGCGCGGGGATCGGGCTCGGCGCGATGGGCGCCGATCCGATCGCATCGCGCGAGGACGCGAGCGCGTACCTCGTCGAGAACGGATTCGAGGACTCCGAAGTCGTCGCGATCGATGGCGCGCCCGGCGAATTCTCGTTCGAGGGCTACAAGGACGATCGCTTCTGCAGCGGTCAGGTCGCCGTCTCCGCCGGCGGCGCACGATCCACGGGACGATGGACCGCGAGGTGCGGCGTCGACGAGCCCGAGAGGCGTGCAGAGCGGTCGTGCGAAGACGGCCGCGCCGCGAGCTGCGGCGTGGCCGCTCGTGCCGCTCGCGAAGCGGCATCCCCGGACGTCGCCGCCGCCGAGCGATTCGCGGCCCGCGGTTGTCTCGCCGACGACGCCGCGGCCTGCTTCGAGCTCGGCCTCGTGCTGACCGCGAGTGACGTCCACGACGAGGCTCGTCTCGCACGCGGCGTCGCGGCCTATCGTGGCGCTTGCGATCGCGGCTCGCATGCGGCGTGCAACAACCTCGGCCTGCTCCTCGTCGAGGGCCGGGGCACGCCCGCCGACCCGTCCGGCGGATGCGACGCGTTCGAGCGCGCTTGCACGGACACGTACTTCCACGGATGCGGCGCGATCGCGGACTGTTTCGCGCGAGGGATCGGCCGTCCGCGCGACGCGGAGCGCGGCTATGCCCTCTACGCGTCCGCGTGCGAGCACGGGCAATCGAACAGCTGCGCGCCCGCGGCGAACATGCGGTTCCACGGCGAGGGGACGCCCGCGGACGTGGAAGGTGGCGCGCGCGACCTCCGTGAGCTGTGTGAGGCCGAGCCTCCGAACGGCGAGGCGTGCGTGCACCTCGGCCTCGCGCTCCACACCGGGCGCGCCGGCGTCGCGAAGGACCAGGCCGCCTCGCGCGCCCTCTTCGAGCGGGCCTGTCAGGCCGGCAGTGGCGCCGGCTGCCGCGACGCCGCGATCTACCGTCGCGACGGGCTCGGCGGTCAGACGCGCGATCGCGAGGGCGCCGCGACGCTGTTCGCGCGCGGGTGCGAGCGCGGAGACACCGAGTCCTGCGACCTCGCCGCGCGACTCCGCTGAGAATCGTACCGACGCCGGTCACAGTCGCCTCGTCGCCGTCGTCCAAGCCCCGTACCGCGACGAAACGCGGACAGGAGTGAGGACGACGTGAAGGAATTCGAAGGCAAGGTCGCGATCGTGACCGGTGGCGGAACCGGGATCGGACGCCGAACGGCCGAACGGCTGGTCGAAGAAGGCGCGCGGGTCGTGCTGGGCGGGCGACGCGACGACGTGCTGCGCGCGACGGCACGCGACATCGACCCCTCTGGAGAGCGTGTCGTCGTCGTCGCGGGGGACGTCGGATCCGCCGCGACCGGCCGAGAGCTCGTCCGTGCTGCGGAGCGAATCGGCGGACTCGACGTCGTCGTCAACGCGGCCGGCATCTTCGCGCCGACCGCGTTCCTCGACCACGACGAGGCGACGGTCGACCGCTACCTGTCGACCATCCTGAAGGGGACGTTCTTCGTCTCACAGGCCGCGGTGCCGGCGCTCCGTGCGCGCGGAGGCGGCGCGATCGTGAACGTCGGGTCGATGTGGGCGATGCAGGCGATCGGCGCGACCCCGTCGTCCGCCTACTCGGCCGCGAAGGCCGGCGTCCACGCGCTGACGAAGAACCTCGCGCTCGAGCTCGCGCCGGACCGGATCCGCGTCAGCACCGTCGCGCCGGCGGTGATCGACACCCCGGTCTACGGCACCTTCCTGCCTGCGGATCAGGTCGCCGCCGTCGTCGCGTCCTTCGCTCCCTTTCACCCGCTCGGCCGCGTCGGCAGCGCGTCGGACGTCGCGGAGGCGATTCTCTACCTCGCGAGCGAGCGCGCCGCCTTCGTCACTGGCATCGTGCTCCCGGTCGATGGGGGCGTGATGGCGGGCCGATCGTGAGTCCGGAAGATACGAACGACGTGCGTTCGATCGCCGCGTCGGGGAGCGAGTCTCCCCTGCGCGGCGGCGCCGCGTCCGAGGCTCGCGACGCGACGCTCGTCGCGCGCGCGGTGACCGGCGATCGCGCCGCGATCGAAGCGCTGCTCCGCCGGCACCAGGATTGGGTGTTCACGATCGCGCTTCGCATGCTCGGCGATCGCGCGCTCGCCGAGGACTGCACCCAGGAGGCGCTCCTCCGCGTCGTCACGCGACTCGGTCAGTTCGAGCAACGCGCGAGCTTCCGGACCTGGGCGTATCGCATCGTCACGAACGCCGTCCTCGACGAGGCACGCGCGCGAGGGCGCGCTCGTCGGGATCTGAAGGCGTTCGCGACAGACCTCGAGGCCTTCCCCGACGGAACGCTCGACGGGCGTCTCGGTCCGGACGGAGCGCTGCTGCACGAAGAGACCCGGATGCGGTGCATGACCGGGATGCTCCTGTGTCTCGACGAGGATCAGCGCATCGCGTACCTCCTCGTCGACATGCTCGACGTCTCCTCGGCCGACGCCGCGGAGATCCTCGGCATCTCGCATGCGGCGGCGCGAAAGCGCGTCGAACGGGCGCGCCGTGACCTCGCCTCCTTCGTCTTCGACCATTGCGGCCTCGTGCGGCCCGAGAACCCGTGTCGCTGCGAGAACAAGACGCGGGGCCTCATCGATCGCGGCCTCGTCGATCCGGAGCGCCTCGTCTTCGCCCGCCGGGGATGGGAACGCGCCGAGGTCGAGCGCCCCCAGCTGGTCGCGACGATCGACGTCGCCGCGCGCCGGCTCCGCGAGCTGATGCGCGATCAACCCGTGGGAGAGTCGATCGACGTCTCGGGACACCTGCGGGACTGGCTCTCGACGACCGGTCTGCGTGCACGGGATCGGGTGTCGATCGAAGAGTCGTGAGCGGCCGCTCGTGCGTCAGAACGTGACGCCGGCGAGAGGCGCGCAGTGAGTCGGACTCGGCGTGAGATCGAGGACGAACTCGCGGCCGCCGCCGAGGTTCCAGGTGTGCCCGATGCCGACGCGGTCCGGAGGCTTCGCGAGGTCCACCCGGACGAGCACCGGATGGGTGACGGGCGCTGTCCGGTACGGCGCGCTCCGAAGCGGCAGCGTGAGATGGAGCCGCGTCGCGATCGGCGCCTCCTCGAGCGACACGACGGGCGCGCGCGGATGCGTCGTCAGGACGAGGGGCTCGCCGAGGCTCGGCTGCGGCGGCTCGGCGATCGCGCGCGTCGCCGTCGCGAGCGCGAACGCGCTCGCGATCGTGAGCGACCGAAACCGAGACCAGCGAGCACGCGAATCCACCCTCCGAGTCTAGCGGATGGATCGACGTGACGGCGCAGACCGGCGAAGTCGATCGTGGGGGCATTGACACCGCGAGCGCCTGCGGAGACGAATCGGACATGACTCGCCACGCTTCCCTTCGTTCGCTCCGCATCCCCGTGGCGCTGTGCGCGCTCTTCGCGCTCTCCGGCGTCGACGGATGTGGCGAGTCGTCGACGCACACCGATCCGGATGGATGGGTTCGGAGCTCGCCGTCCGCCGAGGGGATGCGCAACTCGGTGCTCGTCCGGGCGCGCGACTACGCCTTCGTGGACGGGAGGAACACCCAGGGCGTCGTCGTCGTGCGCCACGGTCGGATCGCGGCGGAGTGGTACGCGGAAGACGCGAGCGTCGACTCGTACGCCGCGAGCTGGTCGATGGCCAAGAGCTTCACGAGCGCCCTCGTCGGTATCGCGCTCGCGGAGGGGAGCATCCCTAGCCTGGACGTGCCGATCGCGACGTACGTCCCGTCTTGGCAAGGCGGCGAGCGCGACGCGATCACCTTGCGCGACGTGCTCGAGATGAGCTCCGGCCTCGCATGGGACGAAACGTACGGTGGCGCGTCGGACATCGGCGACATGGTCTTCACCGAGGGCAGCCACCTCGCGATCGTGGCCGCGAAGCCGCTCGCGTCTACGCCCGGGACCACGTTCAACTATTCGAGCGGAGACACGATGCTCCTCTCGGCGGTGCTCCAGGGCGCGACCGGCATGCCCGTGGCCGACTATGCCGAGCTACATCTCTTCGCACCGCTCGGACTCGCGAACGTCCAGTGGTGGCGAGACGCGACGGGGCAGACGCTCACGTACTGTTGTCTCGACATGCGCAGCCGCGACTTCGCGCGCTTCGGGGAGCTCTTCCTCCGCGGAGGGATGTGGAACGGCGCGAGCGTGGTCCCCTCGGACTGGGTCGCCGCGTCGCTCTCTCCGTCGCCCAGCTTCGAGGGATACGGGTTCCAGTGGTGGCTCCTCGGTCGCACCGATCCGGAGCTGCCGGCCGACACGTTCGCGGCGATCGGCCACGACGGTCAGTTCATCTACGTCGTGCCGAGTCTCGACCTCGTGGTCGTGCGGAACGGCACCTATTTCAAGTACGACGGCGAACCCGTCGCGGTCCCGTATCTCTTCAAGCGCTATCCGAGCGACGGCTTGTTCGACCGCCTCGGGACCGCGCCCCCCGACGAATGGAGCGACGCCGCGTTCCTCGGGCCGATCATCGACTCGATCGTCGGGGAGTGATCGTCCCCTCCGGAGCCGCCTCCCGACCGGACCGCTCCGCGTCACGCTCCGATTCCTCCGCTGATTCGGGCAGGACGAACCGGTGTACGGTTCGCGCCGAGGACCCTGACCATGACGACTCTCACTCTCCTGTACTTCCCCATCGGCGGCCGCGCGGCCGCGATCCGCGACGCCTTCCGCATCGGCGGGATCGCCTTCGAGGACAAGCACATCGGCCGCGACGAGTTCCGCCGCATGAAGGCGGAGGGCGAACTCCCGTTCGGCTCGCTCCCCGCGCTCGACCTCGGCGGTGAGCGGCCCCAGCGCATCGCGCAGAGCAACGCGATCCTCCGCTATGCGGGACGTCTCTCGGGGCTCTATCCGACCGACGCGCTCGAGGCGCTGCGCGTCGACGAGCTCGTCGACTTCGCCGAGGACATGAGCCACGCGCTCGCGCCGAGCATGCACGAGCAGGACATGGAGAAGAAGCTCGCGATGCGGAAGGTGTTCGTCGACGAGAAGATCCCGCTCTGGTGCGCGCGCCTCGAGGCGCGTCTCGCCGCGAACGAGGATCCCCACCATTTCGTGGGCACCACGCTCACGATCGCGGACCTGAAGCTTCTCCACGGGCTCGACTCGCTCGTGAGCGGCGTGCTCGACGGCATCCCGAAGACCGCGCTCGACGGCTACGCGGCGCTCGGTGCCTGGCGGACCGCGATACGCGCCGAGCGTGTGGCGAAGCTCGGCTGAACTCGGCCGAGCGACCCATGTAGTCACGACTGCGTCCGAAGCAGACCTTGAACCCCATCTGCGCACCACCGAATCTCCGTAGTCCGGAAGGGGTGGGGAATGCAGGTTCGACAGAAGGTCTTCGTCGCGTCGCTCTGCGCGTCGCTCGGGGCGTTCGCACCCGGCGTGCTCCGCGCGCAGCCGCCGATGACGGTCGGCGCCGAGGTCTCGCTCGACCCGGCCGTAGCGGCGCCTCTCGAGAGCGCGGCCGATGCGCCGCGCGTCGCCTGCACGGCGACGACGTGCCTCGCCGTCTGGGTCGAACGCGACCTGGACGCGTCTCACGCGCGTGCCGCGCGCGTCCGGGCGACGGACGGCGCGTTGCTCGATCCGATCCCGCTCGTGCTCGACGAGACCGACGACGGCCACTACGACGTCGACGTCGCCACCGACGGGTCGGCCTTCCTCGTCGTCTGGAGGTCGTACGCGACGCATGAGATCCACGGCACGTCCGTCGCACCGTCCACGGGCGCGCTCGGCACGTCGTCTTCGCGGGACTGCTGCTCGTCCTCGCGCTCGCGTCGCGCTCGCGACGAACGCGGCCCGAATAGCCGCGCTACATGTCGCCGAACGCGTGCTGCACGAGCGTGAGGCCGACGAGGACGGCGGTCTCGGCGCGAAGCACCCGGCCGCCGATGCGCAGCGGCAGCGCGCCGCGCGCTTCGAGGAGCCGACGCTCGTCATCGGTCCAGCCGCCCTCGGGGCCGACCGCGAAGGCGAGGGTGCGGGGGCTCGCCGAGCGATCGAGCACCGTCTCGCGGGCGACGCGGTCGTCGAGGTAGATGCGTCGATCCGCGTCGCGGAAGCGGGCGTCGTCGAGCGCTACGTCGAGAGGCAGCGCGAGGTCGACGCGAGGCACGCTGGCGCGTCGGCATTGCCGCGCCGCGCGCAGCGCTTGTCCCGGCCAGGCGTGCGCCTTCTCGTGCTCTAGCCCCTCGCGCGGCACCGAGCGCTCGGAGAGGACCGGGACGATGTGCGCCGCGCCGAGCTCGGTCGCCTTCTGGACGACGCCCAGCATGCGCTGACGTCCGAGCACCGCGCAGAAGAGCGTGATCGCCACGGGCGACTCGGTCGACGACGACATCGCCTCGTAGACGAGCGCCTCGCCGCTCGCAGCGTCGAGGCTCTTCAGCGTCGCGCGGAAGTAGCCCCCGTTCGCGTCGACGATCGTGAACGCCTCCTTCGGCTTGATCTCGCGGAAGCGGAGGCCGCGCGCATGCGTCGCGTCGAGCGCGACGGTGTCGCCGACGGAGAGGGCGCGCGCGGCGCGGAGGGCTGCGTTCGGCGGGGAGAGCTCAGACATGGAGCACGGCGAGCTTCAGGGGAGGGTTGCCGTCCGGGCTCGGGAAGTCCGCGTCCGGCGTGATGAACTCGATGCCTCGCAGCGTGCGACCGTTGCGACGAACGCTTCCTTCGAGCGAAGAGGCCCATGCGTCGCGCGGGACGCGGGCCACGTTGTTGCAGCACACCAGCGTCCCGCCTTCACGGGTCGCGAGCAGCGCTGGTTTGGCGACGCTGCCGTAGTCGTTCACCAGATCGACGACGCCGAACGCGCTCTTCGCGTAGCGCGGCGGGTCGAGGAAGACGAGGTCGAACGATTCCGGAGGAACGATCGGCGTCGGGGGCGGCGGACCGCGGCGGCGGTCGCGCGGCAGGCCGAGCCCCGCGAGCTGACGCACCGCGGGGAAGAAGTCGCTCGCGAGGAATGCGGAGGTCGCGGAGACGTCGTTCAGCGCCGCGTTCGACTCGCCGACGGCGAGGCTCGACGTCGCGAAGTCCACGTTCAGCACCCGAGAGGCGCCCGCGCGCGCGGCGCACACCCCGACGCCGCAGGTATAGGCGAAGAGGTTGAGCACCGAGCGTCCGTTCGAGTTCGCTTGCACGTAGCGACGCGCCGCCCGCAGGTCGAGGAAGAGCCAGGGGTCGTGACCGCGGTGCTGTCCGCGGAACCGGTAGCTCACGCCGAGCTCACGGATCACGCGATCGCGGAGCGCCGCGTCCTCGGGCACCGAGACCACGTCGTTCACGCGCGAGTGCCCTCCGCTCCGATCGATCGCGACCGCGTCCGAGCAGACCGCATGGTGCTCGGCGTAGAAGCCTCGGATCGCCTCGAACGTCTCGGGCGCGAGCGGCGTGTGGAACGTCTGGACGAAGAGGACGTCGCCGTAGCGATCCACCGTCACGCCGGGCAGGCCTTCGACGGTGCCGTGGAAGAGCCGATAGCAATCGGTGTCACTCGCCGCGAGGCTCTCGAGGAGCGCTGCGCGAGCTTCGAGCGCGGACCGGAGTCGCGGGACGATCTCGTTCACGGCGCTGCATACCGCGATTGCTCGCGGCGCGACACCGGTCAGGCCGGCGTCCCGACCTCCCGGGCTTCGGCATCCGCGAAGTGGGCGAGCCATCGCGCGTTCACCGCGTCCGCGCACTGGATCGGGAGCGCGTGTGAGGCGTCGGGATCGATCTCGAGCGTCGCGCCGCCGATGCGGCGCGCGAGCTCCCGCGCGAACTCCGGACGCGCGATCGGGTCATGCGCGCCCGCCTGCACGAGACACGGAATCGCGGCGAGCTCCCCGAGGCGGTCGCGCTCGTCGTGCGCCCTCAGCGCGGCGAGCTGCACGTCCGCGATCGCCGGCGCCTCGGCGAGGTCGCGGCCGAAGGCGGCGGTGAGCGTGGCGATCGCGCGCTCGAGACCGACGCGCTCGAGGTACGCGTCCGGGTAGACCAAGCGTGCGAACGCCGTGCGTCGCATCGCCGCGGTACCGACCTTCGATCGCAGCCCGAGCCAGGCGAGTCGTGCGCTCGGCACGCGGAGATCGCGACCGCCGGCGAACGTGCACTGGAGTACGAGGCTGCGGACGCGCGAAGGTGCTCGGAGTGCGACGCATTGAGCGACGACGCCGCCGAGCGAGTGGCCGACGAGGTGGAAGCGCCCGAAGCCGAGCTCGTCCGCGATCGCGAGCACGTCGTCGGCCATCGCCGGGACCGTCACCGTCCGCGGGTCCGCCCGGCTCGCGCCGATGCCGCGGTGGTCGAACGTCACGCAGGTGTGGATGCGCGAAAGATCCGCGAGCTGTGGCGCGTAGCCACGTCCCTCGACGCCGACGCCCTGGACGAGGAGGACGGGACTGCCGGTCCCGAGGACGTCGACGTGCAGCGAAGCGTCGGGACGCGTGACTTTGGGCATGGGTTTCCTTCAGAAATGAGCACGCTCATTATGAGCGCGCTCATTCGTGATCGCAATCGGCCGCCCTGGCGCTACTCTCGGGCGGTCGATGGCCACGCGGACCGAAGCCAAGAAGCACGAAAAGCAGGCCCGGATCCTCGAAGCGGCGGCGGACTTGTTCCGCGAGCACGGCTTCGAGGCGACGACCACGCGCGCGATCGCGGCGCGGGCCGGCATCGCGAACGGAACCCTCTTCCTCTACGTCCACGACAAGGACGAAGCGCTCGCCCTCGTCTACGAGGGCGAGGTGCGGACGATGCTCGCGTCCAGGATCTCGTCGCTACCGACTCGTGCCGGCTTCCGTGCGCGACTGCGCCACCTGTTCGGGGGCTTCTTCGAGCTCTACGGCGAGCAGCCCGCGCTCGCCCGACGCTTCGTCGAGAACATCCCCCGGGTCGACGAGCGTCGTCGCGCCACGCACGACGCGCTCAACGCCCGCATCGCGTCCGCGATCGCCGACGAGGTCGCGCGGGGGGTCGCCCGCGGCGAGCTCGGTCGCTCGGTCCAGGCGACGATCGCGACCGCGAACGTCTTCGCGATCGCACGCGTCCACCTCTTCGGCTGGCTCGCGAGTCCGCCGTGCGACGCGGAGCAGGGGGTGGCCGCGCTCGACGCGGCGATCGCGCAGCTCGTGACGGGGCTCGCGGCGAAGCGGCCGCGCTGATCGTCGCCGCCGGGGCCGCGTGCTATCGCCCGGGCGATGACCGAGTCCGAAGAAGAGCCGCTCGCGGCGTTCGTCCAACACGTCGTCCGGCAGCTCGAGAAGAACGGCTACCCGGATCGCAAGGTCGCGTTCCCGATCGAGCGTCTGTACGACTCGGCGTACGCGAAGGGCCTGAACTTCAACAAGGTGCTCGAGGCTCTCGAGGAGCTCGGAATCGGCCACGAGAAGACCCCGGAGAAGGTCGTCTTCGTTCGGGTCGAGGTCGCCGCGGTACTCCCGGACATTTCGGAGCTCCCGGACATGTCGACGCTCGAAGGCATGTCCAAGGACGAGCTCATGGCCGCGGCCGCCGCGGCCATGGAGCAGCTCGGCCCCGAACGGCTCGCCGCGATGCGCGCGATGATCGAAGGCATGACGCCGGAGCAGCAGGCCGCGATGCTCGAGCAGGCGCGTAAGCTCGGACTCGGCTGAGCGAGCGCCCAGCTCGTCTGAATGCGTTTACAGGGCCGGCCCGATCGTGGGATCAACGGGGCTCATGGGGAACCGGTACCTCGTACTCTCGGACCTGCATCTCTGCGACGTGGAAGAGCATGCCGACGGGTGGAAGGCGTACAAGCGCGCCAAGTACGTCGTCGATCGCGAGCTCGCGGCGCTGCTCGAGAAGTTCGTCGCGACGACCTCCGAGGGTAGCGAGCCGGTGCTCGTGCTCAACGGCGACATCTTCGACTTCGACCTCGTGACCGCGGTGCCCGAGGCCCCGGATTGGCCGGTGCGCGCCGCCGAGCGGTTGAACGGCCTGGACCCGACCGCAGACAAGTCGGTCTGGAAGCTCGAGCACATGCTCTCGTTCCACGGCGAGTTCACGTCCGCGCTCACGCGCTTCCTCGGTCGTGGTCACCGTATCGTGTACGTGCTCGGCAATCACGACCGGGAGTTCCACTTCCCCGAAGTGAAGGCCGCGTTCGTCGCGGCGCTCCGCGCTTCCGCCGCGACGCAGGGGCTCGACTTCGCCGACGAAGCGATCCGCTTTGAGCCGTGGTTCCACTACGTCCCCGGTGAGATCTACGTCGAGCACGGCAACCAATACGACCACTACACCTCGTTCCGCTACGCGCTCTGGCCGGTCGTGAAGCACGGCAGCGATACGATCCTCGCGCTGCCGATGGGCAACCTCTCGAACCGGCACCTCATCAACCGGATGGGGTTCTTCAATCCCCACGCGTCCGACTACATCCTCAACGTCTACCGCTACGTGACCCACTGGCTGCGTCACTACGCCTTCTCGAAGCGCGCGCTGGCGATCCCATGGCTCCGCGGGAGCTTCCGGGTGATGGGCGAGCTCCTCGACTTGAAGGGCCGGCTGATCCTCGAGCCGCCGCAGCAGGCCGAAGGGCTCGGGGCCGCGGCGGAGCGAGCGTCTCTCTCGGCGGAGAAGGTGAACGAGCTCGCGCGGCTGTGGCGCCCACCGATCACGGCCCGCTTCTACGGCATCGTGCGCGAGCTCTGGATCGACCGCGTGGTCCTCGTCGTGCTGATGGTCGTCATCGGCGTCGTGCTCGAGCTCGTGCCGATCCCGCTCTGGATCAAGCTGATGGTGCCGCTCACCGTCTTCCCGCTCATCTTCCTCATCTACGAAGAGATCGTGAAGGGCGAGACGATCTTCGCGATCGAACACCGTCTGCCCGAGTACGCGCGCTCGATCGGCGAGCTGCTCCCGGTCCGCGTCGTCACCTTCGGCCACACCCACAAGCCGCGCGTGATCCCGCTCGACGCCGGGCTGACGTTCGTCGACACCGGCACCTGGGCGCCGATCACGAGCAAGCTCGAGGACGACCGGCTCGTGCCCGGCTACCGCAACTACCTCGTCGCGGACTTCTCGCGGGAGGAGCCGACGGTCGAGCTGCACTGCTGGGCGTCCGACGGACGCTCGGGCCACTGATTCGGACGCGTCGACGCTTGTCGCCGACGCGCCCGCCACCTACCGTCGCGCGATGCCGAGGATCGCAGCGCCCGAGCTCGAGGACTTCGATTGGTTCCCCGTGCCGCTCCGCGACGAGCTGACCGGGCTCTTGCGGGTGGCGAGCGTCGCGCTCGGCGTGCCCGCGTTCGCGGCGCCGTTCGTGCTCGAAGCGCTCGAGGCGTCGGGCACGAACCGCATCGTCGACCTCTGTTCCGGCGGCGGTGGTCCGGTAGTGTCGCTCGCGAAGCGGCTCGCGAAAGAGCACGGCCGCGACGTCGACGTCGTGCTCTCCGACAAGTTCCCGAACCACGGCGCGTTCGCGCTCGCCGAGGCCGAGATCCCGGGCCGGGTCCGCGGCATCCGCAGCGCGATCGACGCGACCGAGGTGCCGGACGAGCTCACCGGCGTGCGCACGATCTTCAACGCGTTCCACCATCTGCCGCCGCCCGTCGCGCGGGCGGTCTTCGCGGACGCGGCCGCGAAGCGCCAGCCGATCCTCACGTTCGAGTTCGTCGAGCGGAGCCCGATCGCGTTCGCGACGATCCTCGGCGGGCCGCTCGGCGCGTACCTGATGATGCCGTTCGTGCGACCGCGCACCGCGCTCGGCGCCGCGTGCACCTACGCGCTCCCCGTGATCCCGGCCATGGCTCTCTGGGACGGCTTCGCGTCTTGTTTGCGCGCGTATTCGGTCGAAGAGCTCGAGGAGCTCGTCCGCGGGCTCGACACGCCCGACTACCGGTTCCGTATCGAGCAGCGGCGCGCGCCGGGCCGACCGCTCCGGATCACGAGCGTCATCGGTCTGCCGACGCGCCACGCGCGATAGGCGCGAGCTGCGCCGCTCGCGCGGTCATGGCGGCAGCGACGTCGCACAGGTTCCCACGAGTCCGGACGACGACGTGTGGAAGACGACGAACATGCCCGGACACCAGGGACGCCGCACCCATTGGCACGGGCCGAGTTCTTCGGGATTCACGTGGACGCCTTGGCTGACGTGGACGCAGACCCACTCCGGGTCGCGCGGTCGTTCGGGTTCGGCGACGGGTTCTTCGACGGGCAGGCGCTCGGCGACCTCGCGCGGGAGCCGACGGGTGCGTCGACGTGTGGGCACGGGCGAGCGGGACGCGTTCGTGGGAGCGGGCGGCGACGCGTCTGGCGTGGCGGATGCCGCGGAGATCGGAGCAGGAGCAGACGATGTGTCGGCCGACGCGTCGTATGTCGACGACAGGTGCGACACCGGGAGCGGCCGAGCCTCGTGCGCGTCGGGCGCGCGATCGCATCCGACACCGACGAGCAGCGCGACGACGGCGCCGACCCACACACGCCGTTCAGGCTCGCTGCGATGTGGATCCACCGAGAGTCCGACGCATGACGCGCCACTTCGATCTCGCGTCCCGGTCGGTGTCGTTCGCGAACCCGGGGAACTTCCCTCGCGCCTCAGGGCACGAGACACCCCGGCAGCGATCCCACCGCGAGGTCCTCGTGCACGTCGACGTCGCCTCCGAGGAGGACGTCATCGCCCAGCACGCTGCCGAAGAGCTCGTACGACGCGGGGAGCGTGACGTCCCCGAGCGTGAAGAGCTCGCCTGCGAACGCAGCGTCGGGAGCGAACGCGATCGCGGACGTCCCCGCGACGTAGACGCGGAGCGAAGTCGGGTGCGCCGGATCGCCGAGCTCCGCCGGACCTCGGAGCGCGATCGAGCCGCCGACGAAGAGATCGAGCGAGGCCCCCGGCGCGATCGCGATCGTCAGCGGCGCGACGTCGACGTCCTGGTCGACGAAGAGCGCCGCATGGCCCGTCACCGCGATCGTGAGCGGCGCGCTGCCGGTCACACCCGTGAGATGGAAGCGCCCGCACGGCAGCGTGAGCGACGCCGCGGCGCCGAGGTTCGTGAACGCAGCGTCGACGAGGCCGATCGAGGCGTTCTCGTTCTCGGTCGCTGCCGCCGCGATGAGCCCGACGAGGTCGAAGGGATCGCGGTCGACGCACGGACACGGAAACGCCGGCGCGACGTGCTCGTCGACGACACCGCCTCGGTAGATCGCGTTGGTGACCATGGTCGTCGACGTCGAAGGTCGATGGAGCACGCCCGTGACGTCGAGCGTGAGGAGCCGCAGCGCGCCCTCGACGTACGCGTCCGAGCGCGCGATCACGACGCCGTCCTGGGACGCGTCGACGAGCGGCGAGCTGACGCTGAGGATCTCGTCCACCGTGAGCTGCGGCGACGCGCCCGTCAGCCCGACTCCGGCGGGGCTGAACACGACGAACGATCCGGTGATCGTCGTCGTTCCCCCGAGCGAGACGAGGGAGTTGCTGCGGACGTCGCCGCCCGGGTTCGTCGCGCCGGGGTCGTACGCGCCGGCCGCGCTGTCGAATCCGTCGACGCGCAGGTCGCCGACCGAGGTCATACCGCCAAAGCGACAGCTGCAGACCCCGGCCGTGAACTTGCTGGAGGCGAGCGTCGTGCTGCAGCTGCGCGACGCGCCCGGGAGCACGACCGGACCCGGACACCCCGTCACGAGGTCCGGTCCCGCGTCGACGCCCGCGTCGTTCGTCTGCGGCGGCCTGAACGCGATGACGTCGCGCGCGGTGCAGCCCGCGGCGAGTGCCACGCCGGCGGCGATCAACAGTCGAGGCAGGCCCATTCGACGATCCCGTCGCCCGAACCGAAGCGAGCCATCGTGTAGCTCTCGATGTCGATCAGGAAGTCGAGGCCGTTCTGCTGCGCGTTCTGGGTGCAACAACCGCTGCAGTCCGAGTCGGCGCACATGTCGTAGACGACGACGTCGATCTCCATCCCGTTCTGCCGGAGCCGCAGCGTCTTCAGCTCGTAGGTCGGGAAGTCGTTCGAGTGCACCGCGACGATGTTGTGCGATTGCACCCACGCCTCGGTCTGCTGGTCGTCGAGTGCGGCGAAGTAACCGGCCCACATGCAGCCGTTGTAGAGGACGCATTCGTCACTGCCCGGGTCCGGGTACGACGTGAAGTTCGTGAGGTTCGCCTGGTGCCAGACGAGGTTGCTCGCGTCGCCCGTCGTCCCCGTATTCCCGGCGTCCCCGCCCGGAGTACCCTCGTCGGGTCCGGCGGGATGGCATCCGGTCAGGACGAGCGCGACCAGGTGCAGGGCGACGAAGAGCGACGGCTGAGACGGCATGGTGAGAGAGAGGATAGACGACTTCGATTCGGGTCACGGGTCAGTGCCGAAATCCGACGGCGAGCTCCCGCACCAGCTCGCCGGCCGGGCCGGGATGCCCGCGCACCGAGCCGGTGCCCGACCAGAGCGGCGAGAAGTCGTCGCTCCCGGTCGCCTCGGCCGAGGCGCGGAGCGGCGCGACGAGCGCGGTCACCAGCGGGAAGTCCGGCAGCCCGGGCGCGATCGGTCCGAGCTCCCGCACGAGTCGGTTCACGAACCCACGCGCCGGCCGTCCGGAGAAGACGTTCGTGATCTCGGTCTCGCGCGCGGCGGCGTCTTCGAGCGCCGCGCGGTGCAGCCGCGTCGTCGCCGCCTCGTCGGTGAACAAGAACGCGGTGCCGACCTGCACCGCCTTCGCGCCGTGCTGGACCGCGCGCGCGACGTCGATCGCGGTCGCGATCCCGCCCGCGGCGACGAGCGGCACCGAGGTCACCTCGCGGATCGCCTCGAGCAGGGGTCTCAGCGGGAGCTGGCCTTCGAGGTCGTCGCGGAGGAACTGCCCGCGATGGCCGCCCGCCTCGAGCCCCTGCGCGATGATCGCGTCGATGCCGTGGTCCTCGAGGAAGCGCGCCTCGTCGGCGGTGGTCGCGGTCGAGAGCACGAACGCGCCCGTCGCGCGGACCCGATCGAGGAGCTCCGGCGCCGGAAGGCCGAAGTGGAAGCTCACCGCCGCGGGGCGGAGTGCTTCGACGCGCTCGACGTGCCTCTCGCCGAAGGGCTCGCGGGCGAGCGCCGGAGCGCGCCCGTTCGGTGTGGCTCCGAGCTCGTGAAGATACGGTTCGAGCTTCGCGCGCAACGCCGCCTCGCGCGCTTCGTCGACGCGCGGCGGCGCGTGGCAGAGGAAGTTCAGGAGGAAGGGCCCGTCGGTGCCTGCGCGGATCGCCGCGACCTCGGCGGTGATCTCGTTCGCGTCGAGCGTCCCGCACGGCAGCGCCCCGAGCCCGCCGGCTTGCGCCACGGCGATCGCGAGCCGGCTCGCCTGCGAGCCCGCCATCGGCGCCTGGAAGATCGGGAACGCGATCCCGAGGCGCTCGTGAAGGGTCGGCATCCGCGAAGTCTGCTCGCACGCTTCGCGATCGTCGACCGATGCGCCCGCTCGTCACGTGATCGTGTAGCCCGGCGTGGTAGGATCTCCCCCGTGACCAGCCCCGCCGAACGCGCGCGAGAACGAGCACGAACGTGGACTGCCGCCGTCGTGGTCGCGGGAACGCCGAAGCCGCCGGCGTACGCCGACCTGACGGCGGAAGAGCGCCTCGCGGCCTTCGTCGAGCTCAATCGTCGCGTCTGGGAAACCGTGTCCGGCGGTGAACCGCCGCGCACTCCACGCGCCGAGTGGCCGGGCGAGATCCTCGACCTTCACCGCGCGTGATGGAGCTCCGACTTCCTCAAGATTACGAAGACCTGCTGCGCGAGCTCGTTGCGGCCGGTGCTGAGTTCGTGGTGGTGGGGGGATGGGCGGTCGCCGTCCACGGTCACGGCCGGTCGACGGACGATCTCGACGTGTTCGTGTCTCCGACGCCAGAGAACGCCACGCGTGTCATGTCGGCCCTTCGGTCGTTCGGCGCGCCGATCAGTCAGCACGGCGTGACGGAGGGGCTTTTCGCGACACCGCGCTATGGCTACCGAATGGGCCGGAAGCCGTTCCTCATCGAACTCCTCACGACGATCGATGGGGTGAGCTTCGAAGACGTCGCAGCGGGAGCCGTTCGCGTCCGAGTCTCGGACTTCGACGTTCCGTGCATCGGTCGGCGCGAGCTAATCGCGAACAAGAAGGCGGCCGGGCGCGCCAAGGATATCGCCGACGTCGAAGCCCTCGAACGCAATGGCTGAATGACGTCGTGGCTCAGTGCGCCACGTCGATCACGAGCTCCCACAGGCCGCCGTTGCCGGTGCCCCAGTACCAGGGCGTGCCGCTCGCGCAGCCGGGCTGTGCGGGTGGGCAGTAGCCGAAGTCGTAGAGGCGGAAGAAGACGTAGCCGGTCGCCGGGTCGCGGTACCAGAGCGCGCCGTTCGGGGGCGCGGCGAAGAGCGCCGCGAGCGAGGCCGCCATCGGGACGTTGGCCGAGTCGAGGTTGAACCAGACCCACCGGAAGTGGACGGTGAAGGTGTCGGTCGTCGCGGCTTTGAACGCGACGAGCGTGGTGCCGTTCGCGCCGAGCACGCCGGGCGGGAGACGGACGTCGAACGTGACCTTGCTGACGCCGGCGAGCGAGGCGTGGCCCGGGACCGACGCGAGGTAGATCGCGGTCGCGGGGTTCGCGATCACGTAGACGTAGTCGGCGAAGGGGTCGATGCCGTTCGACTCGAGCGTGTGGGTCGGCGTCGCGTCGTCGAGCGTCGTGGCCCAGTTCGCGTTCGCCGCGTCGATGCGCGCGAAGGCGAGGGTGGTGGTCGGGCCGGTGGTCGTCGTGATCGCGGCGTCGCGCAGCAGCGCGTAGGGGCCGGCGCAGCTCACGTGGTTCGACATGCCGCCGATCGTCACCGGCACGCACGAGGCGTCCTTCACGAAGGCGTTGTCGAAGACCCAGAAGTTCCCCGCCGGACCGAGGAGCCCGTTCTCGTCGAAGGCGGGCGCGCTCAGGCGTCCGTAGCCGGGCGCGGGCTGGCGCCAGGTGAGGTGGCTGTCGATCAGCGTGTTGGCGCCGAACGTGCCGAGGTAGTCCTCGGCGTAGTTCCAGCTGTAGCCGAACTGCGAGAGCACGCCGGGGCTGGTCGGTCCGGCGGGGTAGCCGATGAAGGTGTTGCCGTGGACGTCGCTCGCGATTCGGTTGCCGATCGCGGAGACGGCGAAGCTGGAGACGGTCGCGTCGTTCGGGCTGTGATGCACGAAGAGATTGCCCGTCGCGTGCCCGCCCGGACCCGAGCTGTAGCCGTAGTGCTCGACGCTCGTCGCGCCGTTGTCGGCGAAGCGGCTGTCCGTGAGGACGATCGTCGGCGTGTCGACGAAGAGCCCGGCCTTGCCGTTCTTCCAGGCCGAGACGCCGCCGAAGACCACCTCGGCCGGCGCGCCGCCGGGCAGGCCGTTCACCGTGGGCTCGTACGCGGTGTCGGCCGAGCTGCTCCAGCGCTGAAGGAGCACGCCGTGGCCGAACATCGAGTGCGCGACGTTGTCCTCGAAGGGCGTCATCAGGACGAGCGAGTCGAACGAGAGCCAGAAGCCGTTGCCCACCGTGTCGCTCACGGTGTTGGCGCGTATCTCGGTGAGCGGCTCTTCGCTGTAGACGCCGGACGCGCCGCCGAAGTTGCCGTCGACCTGGTGCGTCTCGCCGGCGAGCGTGGGCGAGGGGTAGTGGATGACGCTGATCAGGTTGCCGCGCAGCACGTTGCCGGTGCTCCCGGCGCGCACGAGCAGCCCGTGGCCGAGCACGTCCACGCAGACGTTGTCCTCCACCGTCGCGCCGATGACGCCGCCGAGCTGCACGCAGCCGCGCACGCTCTCGGTGATCACGCTGTGGGCGACGGTCGCGGTGCCGGTGCCGTAGAGGTTGATCGGGAAGCCGCGCACGACGTCGTCGATGCCCGCGCGCCGGAACTCGACGCCGTCGAGCAGCAGGTCTCCGCTCGCCACGTACTCGAGCACCACGCCCGAGTCGTCGGTCTGGAAGTGCGCGTCGTCGGCCGACGCGAAGACGATGTTGCGCGACAGGAACGCGACCTCGGCCCGCTCGTCGAGCGTCGCGTCCGTCGCGACCGTGTCTTGGGTGCCGTAGCGCGGCGCGGTGAGCGCGTCCGTGAGCGTCAGGCTCGTGCCGCTCACGGACGCGAGCGTCGTGAGCTGCGTGTGCGCGACGGGGCCGTTGTTGAGGTACGCGTTGCCGCCCGCGCCGACGTCGAAGTCGTAGAAATCGGAAGGCGTGATCGCGACCCGATCGCCCGGGTGCACGCCGCTCGCCGCGTCCACCACGAGGACGGTCGCGTTCGTGTCGGCGTCGGCCGCGAGGCGCGTCCACGACGGCACGGGCGCGGCGCCGACGATCGTCACGCTGCCCGTGTCGCGCACGAGGAAGCGACGGTCGAGCACGTCGTCGAACGTCACCTCGAGATGGCCGGTGAACGGCTGCGACGGCGAGCCGATGCGGAGCGAGCCGCCGTCGATGTCGATCGTCGCGACGCGCAGCGACGTGGACGGACGGTCGAGCACGAAGAGCTCGCCGCGGATCACTAGGTCGCCGACGATCGCGTCGCCGTCGAGCAGCACGCTCGCGCCGGACGGGATCGTCACGTCGTCGCCGGGCGAGGTCGGTCGCCCGGACCACGTCGACCAGCGCGTCAGCGTCGTGGTGCAGACGCCTTGGCCGTCGTTCGTCGTGGGCCACGGGCAGGCGAGCGACGAGCCGCTGTCGGAGCCGTCCGTGGAAGCGTCGAGACCCGCGTCGTCCGGTCCCGCATCGGCCGGGTCGTCCGTCGGGGACGAACCGCTACACGCGGTCAGGAGCAACGCTGCCGAGAGCAGAGTCGGGCGGAGAGTGCGCATGTCCCATCCCCTTGGGTTAGGTCACGGTAGCACGGGGGTGGAGGGGGCCGCTGGAGGGGCCTGCCGAGGACTTGCAGGTCATCGCGTCACGCACAGTGAACGAAGAACCCTCGCGTTCGCCGTTCGGAGGCGTCCCTGGATTCTTTCCGGTGCGCCACGTCACGAACACCGTCGGGCGCATGGGAATGCGTTGCGGTGACTCGATCGGGCGCGGCCGCGTGTTCAGCCAGCATCTCGGCACGTCGAAGAAGTCGAACGACGCACTCATGGTCGACGCGGCTTCGTGGCATGCAGATGTCGTCGTCTCCTGCGACGGGAGGCTGCGAAGGCAGCCGGGGCGGCAGCCGCTACATCTTGGAGCCTCGGTCGCGACGTCGACCCGCTCAGTTGACGCGAACCTGACCTCCCCTCGGTTCCGAGTCCCACGAGTTGTGGAAGGCGTGAGCGCCTCGCGGCCCAAGACAACGCGCTCGCCCTCCGCGTCGGCAGCGCGGTCGACGCCGACTTCGGCGGCGTCGGCCCGGCCGCGATCCTCCGCGGCGCGTTCCCGAGCCCATCCTACCGGTGAACGGCCGCGCTGTTCGGGGCCCGATTTCGTCGCGTGCTAAGCTGCCTCCGTGGATCGCGGCCTGCCAGATGAAGTCCGGATACTGCTCTGGGACATTGATCCGTCCGTGATGGACGCCGATCGACACTCGGCACGGATCTTCGAGCGCGTCATGACGCGTGGCACCCTCGATGCGATGCGTTGGCTGCTCGCTTCGTACGATTCGGAACAGCTCCGACGCTACGTCCGTACCGACGGAGCGCGCGTCCTTCCTCCGCGCGAGCTCGCGTTCTGGTCGACGATGCTCGACCTCGACGTTCCCGCGCCGGAGGCGAATGTGAACGCCCGTGGAGGTCGACCTGTCTGGGCCGACTGATCCTCGGGTCGACGAGAAGCAGCTCGTCGCCCTCGTCCGGCTCTCCTCGCTGCTTCCGGACGGTGTGTACCTCGCAGGTGGCGTCGCGGTCGCTCTTCGATTCGCCCATCGCGAATCTTCGGACCTCGACGTCTTCGTCGCCGGACCCTTCGACGCCACGAAGCTGGCCGAGGATCTCTCCTTCGGAGGTCCAGGGATCGCGATCACGTCCGTCGCGGACCGCACCGTCTACGCGATCGTCGATGGAGTTCCGGTGAGCGTCCTCGGCTATCGATATCCGCTGCTTCGGCCCGCGGAGTCGTACGAAGGCGTCTCGATCCCGATCGCCTCGAACGAAGACCTCGTCGCGATGAAGCTCTCCGCGATCGGAAACCGAGGAGCCGCGAAGGACTTCTGGGACCTCGACGTGATGCTCGATGCCGGAGTCTGCGAAGGTCGCCTCGACGTGGCGCTCGAATGCTTCCGCCGAAAGTTCCCGAGCGTCGATCCGGGCTACGTCGTCCGCGGACTCTCCTATTCGAGCCCGATCTCGCCGGCTTCGTCTCCGCGCGGCTCTTCGTCTCGCCCCGGGCGCGTCGAGCGCGGTGCCTTCTCGCTCAGCCACGCGTCTAGCGTCGGCCAAACGAACATCCGCAACATCCGTGGCCATCTTCATCCCGGTGCCCATATCAACCGCCGAACGAGCGCTCGAAGCCCGTCACTCGTCCTCCCGGATCGAACGGGCCGCTCTACTCCGCCGTGCCGAGTCATTCGGATACACTTCCCCCGGGAGTCCACGCGATGATCCATCGCTCGTTCGAATCCGTCCGCACCCGAGCCAACCGCATCGCGCAGCTCGGCCTCGCGATCGCGATCGCATCGCTCGGCGGCCTCGCCTCCGCACAGTCGGCCCCGGGAACCGACGTCGTCCGGACCCACGATGGCACGACGACGCGCGGGACGATCCTCGAGTACCCGGCGGACGGCGGCGTGATGATGCGCACGGACGCCGGGGACGTCCGCGTCTTCGCCGAGGCGGACATCGCGTTCATCGGAACCGGCGAGACCGCCGCACCGCCGTCGGCCGACGTCCCGCAGCCCGCGGCCGCCGCGCCGGAGCCGGCTGTGGATGCGGCGCGCCCGGTCCTGGTCATCGTCGGGAACGGCGATCCGAGACATCGGGTGTTCGTGCTCCCCACGGATCCGATCGCTCCGGTCGATTCGCTGGCCTCCGCAGCGGCGCGTCAGAACCGGGGCTCCGCCCGACCCTGGACGAACCAGAGTCATCCCGGAGCGACCTCACGACGGCCGCCGCGCCCGCCGCAGAATCCGATCCACGTCAGCCAAGGATTCGTCTGCCCCGACCGCTGCGACATCGCGGTCTCGCCCGGCGCGTACCGACTCGGTGTGGCCTTCGAAGATCGCGCCATCGTGTGGAGCGAACGGTCGGTCGACGTCCGCGGCCCGACCGTCCTGCGTGAGTCGTACCGAGACCTCCGAAGCCGACGCCGACGGGCCCGCGGGGTCGGTGGCGCGCTGACGGTCGTGGGAGTCGTCTTGGCAAGCGTGGCGCTCCCAGTCGCCATCGCGGACGCCGCCGGGGACGGCTGCGCGCGCTGCAACGGCCCGAGCGCGGGCCGCATCCTGGGGTTCGGCGGAATGGTCGGGATCCTCGGCGGCATCGTCGCGCTCACGGTCGCCGCCGTGTCGGACGACGAAGCGGAGTTCGAGCCCCTGACGATCCGATTCTGACGGATCCGAACCGTTGCTCGACAAGCAACGATGAAGCAGAATGAGCCTCTGGTGTCGCCAGCAACGCAACACTAGCACTCGACGGAGTTCGATTGTCGCGTGCCACGCGACGATAAAACTCTGCGGAGTTCGATCGTCGCGTGCCACGCGACAATCGAGCTCGCCGCCGCCCGCGTCGGGGTACGACCCGACGACGATCGCGAAGCCGCGGCACGCCCGCACGCCCGCGACGAATCTGCCAGCGTCGCCGCCTCGTCCGCGCGAATCCGCGTCGGGGTTTGGCAGCCCTCGGAGTAGCCTCCGCCGCGTGACGTCACGGACCTTTCTTCGCCCCCTGATCCTCGTATCGACGCTCGCAACGGCCTGCGCGCACACGCTCCCCACGAGCGCCACGACCGTCGATCCTCTCGCGCCCCGCGTCGCGCTCGGTCCCTACGAGTCGACGCTCGCCGATCCGGACGCCGAGAGCGCGCGGCTGCTCGGCATCGTGGCCTGGGAGAACGAGCACTTCGTCGCGGCGGCCTCGCTCCGCGACCTCGGGGACGCCGCCCGTGCGACCGAGGAGCCGGGGACGCTCGCGGCGCGGTCGCTCTTCCGGCTGCACCGGGTGGACCTCGGCCTCGCGATTCTCGATCAGGACGCGGCGGCGCGTGAGCTCGCGACGACGCGCTTCCGGCGGAGCGTCCCCGCGCTCCTGCGTCATGCGTCGCTCGTCGGTGACCTGGCGCTCGTCGCCGCGATGATCGACCTCGACCCCGAAGCGGTCGCCGCGCATCGCGCGGACGTGGCGACGGTCTTCGAGGTCGTCGCGCCCTACGTCTGGCGACCCACGTTCGAGCGGCTGATCGCGCCGCTCTACGCGTTCGCGTCGCCGGCGCAGCGCGCGCGGCTCGGGTCGATCGGCCTCGTCCCGGACGACGCGGTCTGGAGCGCCGAGGCGCTGCAATCGCTCGGGCGGGCCGAGACGCCGCTCGTGTTCGAGCAGGCACGCCTCGCGCTCTGGGACGGAGACCTCGGCCGTGCGCGTGCGCTCTTCGACGCCGTGCGCGCGCGCGATCCGCATCATCTCGGTGCGCGCGTCTACGCGCTGCTCCTGCGCGATTCGGCGCAGGCCGAAGCCGATCGGCTGCTCCTGCGGGGACTCGCGAACGCGGTCCGCTCGCACCGCGCCGCCGGCGTGGAGCTCGCGCTCCGCACGCACGCGTCGGACGCGTACCGCCTCTTCGCGGCGCACGTGCTCCACGAGGGCCTCGCGTTCCCGGACGCGGTGGCACGCGCGCTCCCGCTCACCACCTCGGACGACGCGGACGTGCGGGCCGTCGCGCAGGCGATCGTGGAGCAGAGCGGGACGTGGGAATCGCGCCGCGCGCTCTTCACGCGGCTCCTCGCGACCGACGACGGCTGTGCGTCGCCCGACCTCGTACGGCGCGTGTTCGATTCGGATCTCGACGAAGCGGAATCCCTGGTCCGCAGCGCCCGGATCTGCCTCGTACGGCACGACGCGCTGCTCGCGCCCGTGGGGCGCCGCGCGGAGTACGTCGAGCCACGGGGCCTCGGCGCGCGCCTGATCGAGACGTATGCGGCGCTCGCCGCCGATCCGGAGGTCGACGGCGCGTTGCGCGAGCGCGCGCGTGCCCGTCTGCCGCTCGACCTTCGCGTCCGCGCGGATTGGAAGCTCGCGTGCACCCGCGGGCTCACCGCGATCTGCCCGTACGCGGCCGACGATCGGTACTCGCTCACGCGCTACGAATTCGCCGCGATCGACTCGGTCGGCGCGCGACGCTCGCTCGCGCTCTTCGCGCTGCGGACCGACGTGCCGCTCGCGCTCGAGACGCTCGCGGCGGCGCCGATGCGTCTCGGCGGCGACGTCGACGCGTACTTCGTCGCGAGCGCGCGGACGGCCGAGATCGCGATGCCCTCGTTCGTCTCGCCACGGCTCCGGATGTTGCTCGCGGGAGCGCGGACCGACGAGGCGAGGGCGCTGCTCGCGCAGGTCGCGCCGGTGCTTCCGCGAAGCGAGCGGCTGGTGTTCGGCCTTTGGCTCACCGAGATCGCGAACCACCCGGACCTCGAGATCTCGACCGAATTCGTCCAGGACCGGTTCTACCCGAACGTCCTCGGCGCGTTCGGATACGCGACCTCGCCCGCGTGCGACTTCGATCCGGACGACGACGACGCTCCGTCGATCGAGCTCACGGACGACGAGCGGGCCTCGCCCTTCACCGCCTGGTTCACCGGCTACCAGATGCTCACAGGCGGCAGCGCGGCCGGCGCGATCCCGCGTCTTCGGCTCGTGGCCGACGCGGCGTCGGGCGACGAGCTCGTCGAAGTGCTCGGTGTGCTCGCGGTCGCGCTGCACGTGGTCCGCGACGAAGCGGCGCGGGACGAGGTGATCGCCCGCCTCCACGCGCTCGCGCCGGAGGGGCCGTACGACGCGCTTCTCCGCGTTCTGACCGCGGACGACGCGGACGCCGCCGCGGTCGTCGCGAACGCGATGCGCAAGGAGCCGCAGGCGCCGCTCGTCGACACGCTCGCCGCGACGCGACGGTCACGCGGCGCGGCCGCGCTCGCGCCGGACGCCATCGACGCCGGGGTGCGGGTCGACGACGACTATCGGACCGCGATCTGCGAAGCCGTCCGAGGAGGTTGCCAACCCGAGGGACAGGCGGACCCGTTCATCAGCCCCGCGTTCGAGCAGGAGCTCGGCGCGGTCCGCGCCGCGCGCTCGGCGTCGCCCGGCGCGAGCGACCCGCGCGCGGCGTGTCTGTCGGAGGCGCACTCGGTGCTCGTGGGCGCGATGTCCTTCGGCGGGGGTTCGCACGACGACGGCGCCGGACCGGAGCTCCCCACGTTCGCCGAGGCGATGACGATCGTGCGCGCGTGCACGGCGCTCGGACCGGACGTCGACGAGCGGGTGCGGCTCGAGGCGATCGCGCAGACCCTGCTCAACGCGGAGGACGGAGCGATCGATCGCCGCAGCCGTCCTCTGCTCGAGTCGTTCGTCGCCGCGTCGACGCGGACGGACGCGCTCCGCACCGATCCGCTGCTCGCCTCCGCGCGGGCGCGCGTCGCGGAGTGGCTCGGGCGCCGGGAGGACGAGGCACGCGCGTCGCTGATGTCCGTCGCGATGACCGCGCCGGGCACGTGGGTCCCCGTCGGACTCGCCGCGCGCATGCGACTCGAGCTCGGCGTGCATTCGATCCTGGTCGGGCGACACGCGACCGACGACGCGTCGGGAGCGACGCAGGCGTTCTCCAATGCGCTCGGCGTCGCGTTGCTCGAGGAGCGGTTCGACGTCGCGACCGCCTATCTCGACGCGCTCGTCGAACGCGTCGAGCGCTTGCCGGCCGACTACGAGACGCGCTCGCACGACGGAGGCTTCGACTTCGCCGAGCTCGCGGTCCTGGACGCCGCGGAGGGGACGCTCGTCGTCGACGACCGACGGCGTCTGATCCGCGAATCGGTCGCGCCGGACGTCCGGGTGATCGACGCCGACGGAGCGATCGCCGAGGTGACGCGCATCCGCGCGATCGAGAGCCTGCTCGTGCGCTCGCCCCGCTCCGCGCTCGCGCTCTACCTCGCGCTCCACGCGGACCCTTCGGTGCAGCGGGCGCGCGCGCTGGTCGCGCGGGCTCCGACCAGCGTCGCGGCCGTCGCGTCGGCGGCCGGGATCCTGGCCATGCGTGGCGCATCGGACGAAGCGGCGGCTGCGCTCGCGCCGCTCATCGCGGCCCATCCGCGACGCACCCGCCTCACCGTCCTCCTCGCGCGATGCGGCGTGGGCGAAGACGAGGGCGAATTCGAAGACGAGTTCGAGGGCATGCCCGAAGAAGGAGACGAAATGCCATGACGCGTGCTCGCCGCTGGCCCTACGTGGTCGCGTTCCTCCTCGCGCTCCCGATCGCGGGGCTGTGCTTCGCGTACTGGACCGTGTCGCATCCGGCGAACGAGCCGCGCGCGCTCCCGCCGGAGCTCGTCTCGCTCGCGTCGCCCGAGGGCGCGACCTTCCTCGCCCGTTCGAGCGCCCGGGCGGATCTCGCGCCGCTCGAGCGCGCGTTCCAGACGCAGGAGAAGTCGTCGTGGTGCGGCGTCGCCTCGAGCGCGATCGTGCTCTCCGCGCTCCAGCACCGCTACGTGGCGCAGGCGAGCGTCTTCGACGGACCCGCGTCCGAGGTGCGCTCGCAGCTCCGCGTGACCTTCGGCGGCATGACGCTCGACGACCTCGGCGGCATCCTCCGAGGGCACGGTCGGCGCGTGACGGTGGTGCACGCCGGCGACGCCTCGGTCGACGCGTTCCGCGCCGTGGTCCGCGCGAACCTCGCGACGCCCGGCGACTACCTCGTGGTGAACTACGCGCGCGCCGCGCTCGGCCAGGGCGACACCGGGCACGTCTCGCCGCTCGCCGCGTACGACGAGACGAGCGACCGCGTGCTGGTGCTGGAACCCGCGCGCTACCGCTGGCCGGCGACCTGGGTGCCGCTCGCGGCGATGTTCCGCGCGATGAACACCGTGGATCCGGATCGCGGCCGCACACGCGGCTGGGTCGTCGTGCGCTGACGCGCCTCGCGGATCCGCGACCGCGTCAGTCGGGCATCGGCGTGAGGCCGGCGGCGCGGAGCGCAGCGACGAAGCGCTCGACCCCGAGCCGGGCGGTGGCGTCCGCGGACGCGTCGCCGAGCGTACGGACCATCACCGAATAGACCTTCGGATAGTCGTACGCGAAGACCTCGAAGTCGTCGTCGAGCAGGCCGGTGCGGCCGTACACGTAGGCGAGGTCGAGCGAGCCGCCGGAGCCGTCGAGGAAGGTCGACGGGAGGGGGTGCTCATGCAGATCGAAGGCGACGTCGTCGTGTTCCGCGACGACCTCGAGCGCGGGGAAGGGCGAGCGCAGGGCGTTCGCGAACCCGCGGAGCGCCGCGAGGAGCGCGTCCGGCCGCTTCTCGACGGTGAAGGCGGCGACGTGCCGCTGACGCATGTCGGTCGTCTGCGCCGCGACCTCGTCGCGCGCGGCGATCGGCTCCGTGCGCAGGCGTTCGCGATCGTCTCGGAGCGCGTCGATCTCGTCGACGAGCACCTGCACGAAGCCCTCGGTGCCGAGCATCTCGTCGGTGTCGTGGGTGCGCAGGACGAACGCGTCGTCCGCGTCGAACCCGAAGACGTCGCCGTTGCCCGAGATGCGCCGGAGGATCGGCAGGAAGGATTCGTCCTCGTCGGCGACCGCCGCGGCGCGATCGATCACGCTGAGCACCGGCGGCACGCCCTTCGCGACGCCGAACACAAGCCGGCCGAAGTCCATCTGCCAGGCCGGTCGAATGTCGAACGCCTGCGGACGCGGCCAGACCGAGTCGCTGACCTCGATCGCGAGCGCGCCGAAGCGCCCGAGGAACGCGCGGTACGGCGCGGGGAAGGTACGACCGAGGCTCCGCTCCGCGGCGGCGATCGTCTTCTCGTCGGGCGGACTCGAGGTCGCGGAGAAGACGAGGAAGTCGTCGCCGAGGGTGGCGAGTGCGCGCTCGATCGCGGCGACCGCGTCCGAGGCGGCAGCGTTCTTTGGCGGTGCCTTCTTCGGTGCGGCCTTCTTTGGTACGGCCTTCTTCTTCGGCGGTGCCTTCTTCGGTGGCGCCTTCTTCGGCGGTGCCTTCTTCGGCGGTGCCTTCTTCGGCGGTGCCTTCTTCTTCGGCGGTGCCTTCTTCTTCGGCGGTGCCTTCTTGGTCGCGGTCTTCTTCGGTGCGGCCTTCGTCTTCGGCGGCGCCTTCTTCGGCGGCGCCTTCTTGGTCGCGGTCTTCTTCGGGGCCGCCTTCTTGGCGGGGATGCTCTTCTTCGTCTTCGCCATGTGTGCGATGCTACCGCTCGTCGTCGTCGCGACGAAGCATTCGTGCACATGCGCCGATGCGACCGTCGCGCGCTCCGGATCGTCGCTCGGATGTCACCGCGCCCGACGATCGTCGTGATACGCGTGCGAATCTCCCTCTCGGGTGATTGCAAGAACGCACCTCGAACCGGTATCTCTGCGGGATGCCCAAGCCGC
>Ga0075163_10000138_pt1 | contig 82356 bp, 78 predicted proteins | sample JI1023141ADNA_FD_71478 | JGI IMG/M metagenome (GOLD analysis project Ga0075163, IMG submission 71478) | Wastewater effluent complex algal communities from Wisconsin, to seasonally profile nutrient transformation and Carbon sequestration -... | ecosystem: Engineered > WWTP > Effluent > Algae... | reverse complement strand
ATCTGGAACTGGCACGCGTTCGCGTTCCCGACGATCTTCGTCATGTTCCCGATGTTCGTGATCTTCTTCATCTCGGCGCTGGCGGAGACGAACCGCCCTCCGTTCGACCTGCCGGAAGCTGAATCGGAACTCGTGGCCGGCTATCAGGTCGAATACTCGTCCTCGCCGTACCTCATGTTCATGATCGGCGAATACGTCTCGATCGTGCTGATGTGCTCGATGCTGACGATCCTGTTCTTCGGCGGATGGCACATGCCGTTGCCAATCCCGGGCGTGGAAGGCCTGCCGGACTGGCTAATGAGCCTTGGTGGCCTGCTGGTATTCATCGGCAAGACGACGTTCTTCTTCTTCCTCTTCGCGATGGTGAAGGCGATCGTGCCGCGCTACCGCTACGACCAGCTGATGCGTCTGGGTTGGAAGATCTTCCTGCCGACTTCGCTGGTCGCCGTGGTGATCGTGGCCGCTTACGTGACATTTACGACCGCGCCGGCCCGGCAGGAATTTGATCGTCTCGACGCCGACAAGAGCGGCTATCTGGAAGCCAGCGAGCTGGCTGCCGTGACGCTGCCCGTGGGCGTGGATGTGAACAAGGACGGCAAGGTGAGCTTCGCCGAATATCGTGGCGAGGCGAGGAGCTAGCATGTCGATCGGCCAGGCCATTCGAGGCGCACTCCTCACCGACTTCCTCAGCGCGTTTGCGCTGGCGATGCGTCAGTTCTTCGTGCGCAAAGCAACGATCAACTATCCGTTCGAGAAGGGTCCACTGTCGCCGCGTTTCCGTGGCGAGCATGCGTTGCGCCGTTATCCCAACGGGGAAGAGCGCTGCATCGCGTGCAAGCTGTGCGAGGCAATCTGCCCGGCGCAGGCCATCACGATCGAGGCCGAGCCGCGCGAAGATGGCTCGCGCCGCACGACCCGCTACGACATCGACATGGTGAAGTGCATCTACTGCGGCTTCTGTCAGGAAGCCTGCCCTGTGGACGCCATCGTCGAAGGCCCGAATTTCGAATTCGCCACCGAGACGCGTGAGGAACTCTACTACGACAAAGACCGTCTGCTGGAGAACGGCGATCGCTGGGAACGCGAGATCGCCCGCAATCTGGAACTCGACGCACGCTATAGATAGAAGGGCGCGGCTCGCGGGGGCGAGTCGGGCTTGATGAACTTCAGTTGCCCCATCCGGGGCGTTTTGGAACCAAAGGAAGAGGAAAGCCACGCCATGGCGCTGATCGCTTTCTACATCCTCTCGACGATCGTAGTGCTGTCCGCGCTCTTCGTCGTGGCGGCGCGTAACCCGGTGCACTCCGTGCTCTGGCTGATCCTGGCGTTCTTCACGTCGGCGGGCCTGCTGGTGCTGATCGGGGCCGAGTTCCTCGCGATGCTGCTGGTCGTCGTCTATGTCGGCGCCGTTGCGGTGTTGTTCCTGTTCGTCGTCATGATGCTCGACATAGACTTCGCGGAGTTGAAGCAAGGCTTCCAGAATTACCTGGTCGTCGGTGTGCTGGTGGCGTTGGCGCTGCTGGCCGAGATCGGGATCGTGGCGGCTGCCGCGACGTTCGGCGGCGGAACGCAGTTCAACGCGAGCCCGGGCGCGGCGACGAACGCTGAGGCGCTGTCGAAGGTGCTCTACACAGACTATCTGCTGCTGTTCCAGATGTCGGGCATCGTGCTGCTGGTCGCCATGATCGGGGCCATCGTGCTGACCCTCCGTTCGCGCCCGAGCGTGAAGCGCCAGAACATCGCGCAGCAGACCGGACGCAAACGCAAGGACGCCGTCGAACTCAAGGACGTGCGTCCGGGGCAGGGGATCTGACCATGGCAGGCCTCGAACTCACACTTGGTCATTATCTCGCGGTATCTGCGGCGCTGTTCACGATCGGCGTGTTCGGCATCTTCGTGAACCGCAAGAATATCATCGTCATCCTGATGTCGATCGAGCTGATTCTGCTTTCGGTGAACATCAACCTGGTGGCGTTCTCGGTCTTCAACGGCACGATCATGGGGCAGGTGTTCGCCATGCTCGTGCTGACGGTGGCGGCTGCGGAAGCAGCGGTCGGTCTCGCAATTCTCGTCGTGTACTTCCGTAACCGCGGTGAAATCGCGGTGGAAGACGTCAACGTGCTGCGCGGTTAAGGGGGCAGAGACGTGACCTTCCAGGAAATCGCAGCCATCTTCATCGTGCTGGCGCCCGGCCTTGCCGCGGCAGTGGCTGGCCTTGGCCAGCGCTTCCTTGGCGACAAGGGCTCCATGGCGCTCACGACAACGATCGTCATCTCTGCGGCTGTGCTGGCGGGATGGCAGTTCTTTGCGTGGTCGCTCGGCGGCCAATCAGGCGCTGCGCACACGATCGTTCTGGCGAACTGGTTGAACGTAAACACCTTCATCGCCGACTGGGCGATCCGCATCGATGCGCTGTCCGTGACAATGATGTTCGTTGTGACGAGTGTTTCGGCGATCGTTCATACCTACTCGATCGGATACATGTCGGAAGATCCGCATCGCGCGCGATTCTTCGCCTATCTGTCGCTGTTCACCTTCGCAATGCTGATGCTGGTGACGTCGGACAACTTCATCCAGATGTTCTTCGGCTGGGAAGGCGTGGGCGTTGCGTCCTACCTGCTGATCGGATTCTGGTACAAGAAAGCATCCGCCAACAGCGCCGCGATCAAGGCGTTCGTGGTCAACCGGGTCGGTGACTTCGGCTTCGCTCTCGGCATCATGGCGCTGGTGTTCATGATCCAGCCGGCGGCCGGCGTGGACTACGCTCAGTTCGGCATCACGCAGTTCTCGTCGATCAAGTTCGACACCGTCTTCGCCATCGTCGCAAATGATGCGCCGGTCCACGTGATCGGGCAGGCAGCAGCTACGCCGATCCAGAGCGTGACGTTCGATTTCCTCGGCGTGCACGTCTGGGGTCTCGAAATGGCGGCGATCCTGCTGTTCATCGGCGCCATGGGCAAATCGGCCCAATTCTTCCTGCACACCTGGCTGCCGGACGCGATGGAAGGACCGACGCCGGTCTCCGCGCTGATCCACGCTGCGACCATGGTTACGGCGGGCGTGTTCCTGGTTTGCCGTGCGTCGCCGATTTTCTCGGTCTGCGAGGTTGCTTCAAACGTCATCACCGTGATCGGCGCGACGACCTGCCTGTTCGCAGCGACGGTTGGCCTCGCCCAGAACGACATCAAGCGCGTGGTCGCGTATTCGACTTGCTCGCAGCTTGGCTACATGTTCTTCGCGGCCGGCCTTGGTGGCTATGGCGCCGCGATGTTTCACCTGTTTACCCACGCCTTCTTCAAGGCGCTGCTGTTCCTTGGCGCGGGCTCGGTCATTCACGGAATGCATCACGAGCAGGACATGCGCTTCATGGGCGGCGTTCGTAAGCCGATGATGTTCACGTGGGTGATGATGCTGATCGGCACACTCGCGCTGATCGGGTTCGGCATTCCTGGAACGGATATCGGCTTTGCCGGCTTCTTCTCGAAAGACGCCATCATCGAAACGGCGTTCGCGTCGGATTCTGCCTTCGGGCCGTTCGCTTTCTGGTGCAGCGTGATCGCCGCCCTGCTGACGAGCTTCTACTCCTGGCGCCTTATGTTCATGACGTTCGAGGGCAAGTTCCGCCCGAACCCGCATGCACATCACGACGATCACGCTCACGCAGATGATCACAGCCATGGCCACGATCATGGTCGTCATGCTCCGAAAGACGGCCGCGCGCCGGCTCACGAGTCTCCGAAGATCATGTTGATCCCGCTGGTGTTGCTGGCGACGGGCGCCGTGGCTGCGGGCTTCGTGTTCAAGCCACAGTTCCTGACGAGCAACGCCGACAATTTCTGGCAGCGCGCCATCGTTCGCGACTCTGACCCGATGTATGGCCCGCACGGGGTTCACCCGTACGGTGTAGCGACTGAAACACATGCACCTGCCGAAGCGCACGCTCCGGCTGCGGATCATGCTGCGGAAGGCGCACCGGCTGCTGAACACAGCGCTCCCGCTGTAGCTGCGGATCACGCGCCTGCTGCGGAAGGTGCCCATGCCGAAGCTCATCACGAGTTGCCGGCCTGGGTCATCTGGGCGCCGTTCATCGTGACAATGACGGGCTTTGTCGGCGCCATTATCTTCTACCTGCTTGCGCCGTCCGTGCCGCGCCGTATGGCGGAGAATGGCGGGCCGATGCACTCGTTCCTGTCGCACAAATGGTACTTCGACGAGATCTACAACTTCGTCTTTGTGAAGGGCACGGCGCTGCTGGGCGACGTGTTCTGGAAGGTCGGGGACAAGAAGATCATCGATGGGCTGGGGCCTGATGGCGTGACGGGCGTGGCGAAGGCTGGCGCTGGCGGGCTGTCAAAGCTGCACACCGGCTACATCTTCCACTACGCATTCGTTGTTCTCATCTCGGCGGTGGTTTTCGTCGCCTTCGTTTTGCTCGGGCAGGGGCGCTGACGCATGGCCGGCTTGCCCATCCTTTCGATCACCATCTTCATCCCCCTCATCGGGGCGTTGCTCATCCTTGGCTTCCGCATCGTGGGTGGCGCCGCCGTCGCCTCGAGCGCTTCGAAGGGCATCGCCCTGTTGACGTCGCTTGTTGCGCTCGCCGCATCGCTGCTTGCCTTGTCGAGCTTCGACGCCGCCAAGGCAGGCTACCAGTTTCTCGAAAGCGTGCCGTGGTTCGGCGGCTCGTCCTACAAGCTCGGCGTCGACGGCATGTCGATCGCGCTGATCGTTCTTACAACAGCGCTCACGCCGCTCTGCGTGCTGCAGTCCTCCAAGTCGATCAAGGATCGGCTCGCGGAATACATGATCTGCTTCCTCGTGCTCGAAACGCTGATGATTGGCGTGTTCTGTGCGCTTGATCTCGTGCTGTTCTACGTCTTCTTCGAAGGCGGGCTGATCCCGATGTTCCTGATCATCGGCGTCTGGGGTGGCAAGAACAAGCTGTACGCGGCGTTCAAGTTCTTCCTCTACACGCTGCTGGGTTCGCTGTTGCTGCTCGCCGCGCTGGTTTACATGTCGATCACCGCCGGCACCACTGACGTGGTCGTTCTGCAGAATGGCCTGCACCCTGTGACAGGGGCCCTGCTGTTCCCGCCGGAAGTGCAGACGTGGCTGTGGCTGGCCTTCTTCGCATCGTTTGCAGTGAAGCTGCCCATGTGGCCCGTCCACACCTGGTTGCCGGATGCGCACGTTGAAGCGCCGACGGCAGGCTCGGTTGTTCTGGCAGCCGTGCTGCTGAAGATGGGTGGTTACGGCTTCCTGCGGTTCTCGCTGCCGATGTTCCCGGAAGCCTCGCAGCTGTTTCAGCCGCTGATGTTCGCGCTCAGCGTTATTGCCATCGTTTATGCGTCGCTCGTCGCCTTCCGGCAGACTGACATCAAGAAGCTGGTCGCCTACTCGTCGGTTGCGCACATGGGCTTCGTCACGCTCGGCATTTTCGCATTCAACGAGATTGGCATTCAGGGCGCGATCTTCCAGATGATCTCGCACGGCATCATTTCCGGCGCGCTCTTCTTCTGCGTTGGCGTCATCTACGACCGGATGCATACGCGCGACATCGCCTTCTACGGCGGCCTCGTTCACCGGATGCCGGTGTATGCGGCGCTGTTCATGCTGTTCTCGATGGCCAACGTCGGCCTGCCGGGTACTTCGGGCTTCGTTGGCGAAATCCTCACCATGGTCGGTGGCTTCCAGGCTTCCACCTGGGCTGCAGCCGGCGCCGCGCTCGGCGTTATCTTCTCTGCAGTTTACATGCTCACTCTCTATCGCCGCGTCGTTTTCGGCGAGATGACCAACGAGAAGCTGTTCGACATCAAGGATGTTACTGCGCTCGAATTCTTCATTCTGGGGTTGCTGGCGATCAGCGCCCTGGCTTTCGGCGTCTTCCCCGGTCTGATCTTCGACCTGACCAAGGGATCGACACTGGAAGTCCTGCGCATGATCGGACGGTAGGAACGCGCCATGGATTTCCTTGCCGACATCAACAACGCGGTCCCGGAAGCGGCTCTTGCCGGCTTCGGACTTGCTGGCCTCCTGCTGGGAGCCATCGGCGGCGACCGGGCTTCCGGCCTGCTGCGCGTGCTTTCCGCCGTCGCTCTGGTCGCGGCGTCTGTTCTGACTTTCTACCAGTTCCAGCATCCAGGCGCGGCTGATGGTATTGCCGCCTTCGCAAGCCCGATGGCGCCGGACGGGCTCTATCGCGTTACCATGTTCACGTTGTTCGCGAAGGGCGTGACGTACGCGCTCGCTGCCTTGGCGTTGTTCATGTCCGGCGGATTCCTCAAGACAGCGCAGATGGAGCGGTATGAGTATCCACTGCTGATCGTGTTCGGATCGCTCGGCGCGGGCATGATGCTCTCGGCCAACGATCTTATGACGCTGTATGTCGGCATCGAGACGCTGAGCCTTTCGTCCTACGTGCTGGCCGCATTCCGGCGTGACAGCCTGAAATCGGCTGAGGCTGGCCTGAAGTATTTCGTGCTGGGCGCGCTGGCGTCGGGCCTGCTCCTTTATGGCTCGTCGCTGATCTACGGTTTCACCGGCGGTACGGGCTATTCGGTGATCGCCGCCGCGCCAGTCTCGGTCGGCCTGATCTTCGGTCTGGTGTTTGTGATTTGCGGGCTGGCGTTCAAGGCTTCGGCCGCGCCGTTCCACATCTGGACGCCGGACGTTTATGAAGGCGCTCCTGCGCCAGTCGTCGCGTTCTTCTCGACGGCGCCGAAGATCGCAGCCGTGGCGCTGTTGGCGCATGTCCTGTTCGTGGCTTTCGGCCCGCATCAGCAGTCCTGGCAGCAGATCATCGCGATCATCGCGGCGCTCTCCATGCTGATCGGCGCCTTCGGCGCGCTGATGCAGAACAGCATCAAGCGTATTCTTGCGTATTCCTCGATCTCCAACGTCGGATTTGCGATGATCGGCATCGCGGCTGGCGCGAAAGATGGCGCTGCAGCCGTGCTTGTTTACATGACGCTTTACGTCGTGGCGACGCTTGGCATCTTTGCTGGCGTGCTCGCTCTGCGGCGTGGCGGGAAGGCGATCGACCAGGTTTCAGATCTGAATGGACTTGTGAAGCAAAAGCCCGGGATGGCCCTCGGCCTGCTGATCCTGATCTTCTCGGTAGCGGGCATTCCTCCGGCTGCTGGTTTCTGGGGCAAACTGCAGGTGTTCTCGGCGGGTCTTCAGGCCGACATGCTTTGGCTGGTTCTTGTCGGCGCCCTCGCGAGCCTGGTGTCGCTTGGCTATTACCTGCGTCTTGTGTGGGCGATGTTCATCAAACCGCCGGGCGAAGCGCTCGACCGAACCGACGCAAGCGTTGGCGCTATCGTCTTCGCAACCAGCATCCTGATCTTCCCGATACTCACCATCACGATCCAGATGTTGCTCGAAACCGCAGCCCGCGCGTCGGGCGGCTGAGGCGGATGGGGCTCGAAACATTCTCGAGCAGCTGGCCGATCATCCGGTTCGACGAGATCGATTCAACCAATGAAGAAGCGCGCCGTCGTGCGTCAGGCAGCGATATCGGTCCCTGCTGGCTGGTGACAGCCGCACAGACAGCAGGGCGGGGGCGTTTGGGACGGCAATGGTCGTCGCCGCGTGGAAATCTCTATGCAACTGCGTTGCTGCCGTTTCCCGGAAGCCTGCAGGAAGCAGCCTTGGCCTGCTTTTCGGCCGGCCTCGCAGTCACAGACGCAGCGAAATCTCTCGGCGTCGATAGCTCTCAGCTGAAGCTGAAATGGCCGAATGACGTGCTGGTGGGCTCAGCAAAGCTTGCGGGCATTCTTATTGAAACGGGCATGCTCCACGGCAGGCTCTGGATGGCTGCTGGCTTTGGCGTGAACGTCGAAGTAGCGCCAGAACGAGCCGATCGCGTCACCACATGCCTTACCGCGCAGCCGGGTGGGGCAGACGCCACCGCGCCCCGGCTGCTCGCCATGCTCGATATCTCGTTCCGCGCGAGGCTGTTTCAGCTGCTGGGCGAGGGCTTTGGTGCGACGCGCGAGGCGTGGCTCGACCAAGCTGCTGGAATTGGCGCCCGGGTCGAGCTCACGCCTGCTTCTGGCCGGATCGAAGGGATCATGACCGGGCTGACAGAAGATGGGGCTCTCATCCTGCGTCTGGCCGACGGGTCTGAAACCCATGTTCGGGCGGGTGAAATCTCGGTATTGGGTTAGTTCCCGAGTTTATGGAGCGGCGGATGCTGCTGGCGATCGACACAGGCAACACGAACACGCTGTTTGCGGTTCACGACGGTCAGGAATGGCGCGCCCAATGGCGCTCAGCCACCGACATGACCAAGACTGCTGATGATTACGCGGTTTGGCTGGCCACCCTCATGGAGCTCAGCGGTCTCGAACTGGCCCAGATCGACGACTGCATCATATCGACCGTCGTGCCCCAATCGCTCTTCAACCAGCGCAACCTCGCTCGCCGCTATCTCAACGTCGAGCCGTTCGTTGTGGGTGAGAACGTGGAACTGGGGGTCAAGGTCAACATTCTCAAGCCTAGCGAAGTCGGGGCCGATCGTCTGGTGAACGCCGTGGGCTCGCATGCTTCCTATCCCGGCATGCCCAAAATCGTCATCGACAGCGGTACGGCGACGACTTTCGATATTGTCGGGGCCGATGGATCTTTCGAAGGCGGTATCATCGCCCCGGGGATAAACCTTTCGATGAAGGCGCTGCACGAAGCGGCCGCCAAACTGCCCCGGGTCGCGATCCAGCGGCCGGACCGGGTAATCGGCAAGGATACGGTCACCGCCATGCAATCCGGCGTGTTCTGGGGCTATATCGACCTGATCGACGGACTGGTCGAACGCATCAAGACCGAGTACGGCGAGCCCATGACAGTCATCGCCACCGGCGGCGTCGCCTCCCTTTTCGAGGGCGCGGCACGCAATATCGACCATTTCGACAGCGACATCACCATCAAGGGATTGCGCATCCTCTACGACCGTAACGTCGCCAATGCGGCCAAAGAGCTGAAATGAAGGGCGCCGAACTCATATTCGCTCCCCTTGGCGGTTGCCGGGAAATCGGGATGAACCTCAACGCCTACGGTTATGGCCCGCCCGATGATCGGCGGTGGATCATCGTCGATGTGGGCGTGACGTTTGGCGATGACTCGACGCCCGGCGTCGACCTCATCATGCCGGACCCGGTCTATCTGGAAGGCTTCGCTGACCAGATCGAGGCGATCATTCTTACCCACGCGCATGAAGACCATATCGGCGCCATCGGCTGGCTATGGCCCAAGCTCCGCGCACCGATCTATGCGACGCCTTTCACGGCCTATCTTGTGGCTGAGAAGCTGCGCGAGCGCGGTCTCGACGGCGAGGCGCCGCTGCACATCATGCAGCTTCGCGAGACGCGCACCTTCGGTCCATTTGAAGTCGAGATGGTGACGCTCACCCATTCGATCCCCGAACCGAATGGGCTCGCCATCCGCACGCCGCTGGGCCTGATCCTGCACACGGGTGACTGGAAGATCGATCCGGACCCGATCATTGGCGAGGATTTCGATCAGGCGAAGATCGAGGAACTGGGACGCGAGGGCATCCTCGCCATGGTTTGCGACTCGACCAACGTCTTCGAGGACGGTGAGGCGGGTTCGGAAGGCATGGCGCGCGAAGCGTTGAGGCGCGCCGTTGCAGAGCAGACGGGCCGTGTAGCAATCACCTCATTCGCGTCGAACGTCGCGCGCGTGCAATCAGCATGTGAAGCGGCGCGTGCAAACGATCGCTCTGTGTGCCTGGTCGGACGCTCCATGTTCAGGATCGTCGGCGCCGCGCAATCGGTCGGCTTGCTCAAGGGCTTTGAGTTCATCAGTCCGGAAGACGCTGCGGATCTTCCAGGTCATCACGTGCTTTATCTTTGCACCGGCAGCCAGGGCGAGCCCAACGCCGCGCTGGCGCGGATTGCACGCGGGGACCATCCGTCCGTGAAGCTTGGCGCCGACGACACGGTTATCTTCTCGTCGCGTGTCATTCCGGGCAATGAGCGGGCGATCGGCGAAATCCAGAACACGCTTGCCGAACGCAATATCAAGCTCGTGACGGCACGGCAGTTCGACATCCACGTGTCCGGCCATCCGTGCCGTGATGAGCTGCGTCGCATGTACATGTGGGCTCGTCCGCAGATCGCTGTACCGGTGCACGGAGAGCGGCGGCACATCATGGAGCATGCGCGCTACGCCAAGTCTTTGCAGGTCCCGCAGGCGATCACGCCGGACAATGGGCAAGTCATCCGGCTTGCTCCGGGCCCTGTCGAGGTAATCGACGAAGTTGCCGTCGGTCGTCTCCATGTCGATGGCGAGGTGCTGACGTCAGACAAGGCTGGCGGCATGTGGGAGCGCCGCAAGATCGCGTATAATGGCCATCTCACAGTCAGCGTCGTCATTGCGAAGGGCAAGATCGAGGACGGTCCGATCATCGTGGGACGAGGCTTCTCGGAGCCTGATGGCAGGCCGGCGGATGAGTCCATGGAGCCGCTAGACGACGCAGCTGAAGCTGCGCTGGCCGGTTTGAAGCGTGGCGACTTCAGCGACGACGAGAAGATCGAGAAGGCTTTGCTGAGAGCCGTGCGCCGCGCCGCGGAGGCGCAGTTCGGCAAGCGACCACTGATCGATATCACGATACACAGAATCTAGACGGGAGCGCAGCAATGACCATTGGTCGCCTCAATCACATCGGCATCGCCGTGCCGTCGATCGAAAAGACGTTCGAAACTTACAAGACGCTGTACGGCGCTACCGAGTTCATCCAGCCATTCGACATGCCTGCGCAGGGTGTGCGTGTCGGCTTCATCAACATGCCGAACACCCAGCTCGAAATCATCGAACCGCTCGGTGAGAAATCACCGATCATCAACTTCCTCGAGAAGAACCCCAAAGGCGGTCAACACCACGTCTGTTTCGAGGTGCCGGATATTCACGCGGCGAAAGCCGATATGGAGAAGAAGGGCGCCAAGGTTCTGGGCGAGCCACGGATCGGCGCGCACGGCACGCTGGTGATCTTCATCCATCCCAAGGACTCGGATGGTGTGCTGATCGAACTCATGGAAACACCCAAGGGCCACCACTAAGGTCCGTGCATGGGCATTTTTGAAGGCATTGTCGTCTTTGTCTGCTCCTGGTGGCTGATCTTCCTGCCTTTGCTGTCAGCAGGAACCCGCAGCCAGGAAGATACGGGATCTGTCATTCCGGGCACCGAGCGGTCGGCCCCTGTTTCGGTCGGCTGGCGCTGGAAATTCATTGTCCCTACGGCAGGCGCGGTCGCGGTCACTTTCCTGATCTGGCTGACGCTCCATATGCACTGGCTGGATTTCATGATTCCAAGGCTTTAGCCGCAGTCCGGCCTCATTGCGCGGCCACGTAGGGGCGGCTATCAGCCTGACATCATCTGCACGTGTATCAGGGCCCTAAATGCGTCTTTCCCGGTATTTCCTGCCTGTTCTCAAGGAAGCGCCTGCCGACGCGCAGATTGTCTCGCACCAGCTGATGCTGCGCGCAGGCATGATCAAGCAGAACGGGGCAGGGATCTATTCCTGGCTGCCGCTGGGGATGCGGGTGCTGCACAAGATCGAAAAGATCGTCCGCGAAGAGCAGGAACGCGCCGGCGCTGTTGAGCTGCTGATGCCGACGATCCAGTCAGCTGACCTCTGGAAGGAATCCGGCCGCTACGACGCCTACGGCAAGGAGATGTTGCGCATCCTCGATCGGCATGAGCGTGAGATGCTCTACGGCCCGACGAACGAGGAAATGATCACGGACATCTTCCGGACGTATGTGCGCTCGTACAAACAGTTGCCGCTGAATCTCTACCATATCCAGTGGAAGTTCCGGGACGAAGTCCGCCCTCGCTTCGGCGTGATGCGCGGCCGCGAATTCCTGATGAAGGACGCTTACTCGTTCGACGTCACCGTCGAGGCGGCCAAGCAGTCCTACTATCGGATGTTCTGCGCCTACCTGAACACGTTCAGCCGCATGGGGCTCAAGGCTGTGCCTATGCGAGCCGACACAGGCCCGATCGGCGGCGATCTTTCGCACGAGTTCATCGTTCTGGCAGACACCGGCGAGAGCGCTGTATTCTGCGACAGCGCTTTGGTTGATATGCCGGCCCCGGGCAAGGACCTCGACTTCTGGCAGGACCTGCTACCGGAAGTGGAGAAGCGTACGTCCCTCTATGCCGCCACCGAAGAAATGCACGACGCAGCGCGTTTCGAGAGCGAAGTGCCGGCCGAGCGCCGCCTTTCCGCGCGGGGCATCGAGGTTGGCCATATTTTCTATTTCGGCACGAAATACTCCGCGCCGATGAAGGCTGAAGTGGCGACAGCCGAGGGCAAGAACATCCCCGTCGAGATGGGATCCTATGGCATCGGCGTGTCTCGCCTGCTTGGCGCGATCATCGAGGCAAGCCACGACGATAAGGGCGTGATCTGGCCGCGCGCAGTGGCGCCCTTTGAAACTGCAGTCGTCAGCCTGCGTAACGATGATGCTGATGTCACCGGGATCTGCGAAAGCGCCTACGAACAGCTGCTCAATGCAGGTTTCGATGTGCTGTACGACGATACGGCGGAGCGGCCGGGCGCCAAGTTCTCGACGATGGAGCTGATCGGCGTGCCGGAATTGATCGTTGTTGGGCCGAAAGGCGTGAAAGCTGGCGTTGTCGAGTATCGCAACCGCAAGGCCGGCAGCTCCGAGGAAATGACGCTCGAAGCCGCCATCAAGCGCTGCCTCGCCAGCCGGGGGGGCTGACGCTCATGGACGCGGCCAGGGAACAGCGGGTCATCCATCGGCCCTTCGGCCCGTTCGAGCGAATGCTCGCCATGCGCTATCTCGGCGCCAAGCGCGAGCATGGCGGCCTGGCGTTTATCTCGATCGTCTCGGTCATCGGCATCACGCTCGGCGTGTGGGCGTTGATCCTGACGATGTCGATCATGAACGGCTTCCGCCTTGAGCTGGTCTCCAAGATCGTTGGCTTCGAGCCACACGTCTTCATCGATACGCGTGGCGTGCCTCAGGTCGAGGTCGATGCCCTGATCGAAGAGCTGCGGCTGCGCCCCGGCGTAGAAACGGTGGAGCCTCTTCACGAGGGAACGGGCCTGGCCTCTGCCTATCAACGCAGCGAAGGCATTCAGGTTCGGGGTGTTCGCCCGGAAGACATTCGCGCCAACAAGATGATCGCCGCAAGCGTCGCGGGCGGCGCCGCGCCGATGCAGATGGAGCCGCCTAAAAACCGTTGCTCGGCTATCTTTGCCCCACCATCCGGCGCGGGCTCGCTGGACCGCTTCGGCGACGGGGGTGCGCTTTCGTCCGATATCGTGATGGGCGATTCATTTGCCTACGCGCTCGGCGTCGGTGTCGGCGACAAGGTAACGATCACACAACCCAACGGCGCGCGCACCGCCTTCGGCACGTCGCCGCGCACCCGTACCTACGCGATCTCGGCGATCTATCACGTCGGCAACGAGCGGTTTGACCGCTACGTAGTCTTCCTGCCGATCGAGTCGTCGAAGAACCTGTTCGGATATGACGAGGGATACCCGCTGCTAGGCATCCGCTTGGCGGATCCGAATGCGGCCGAATCCTTCGTTCGGCAACTTGAGCAGGAAAAGCCATATCGGATGCAGAGCTGGATCCAGCGCAACAGTACGTTCGTCACGGCGCTTGTCGTCGAGCGCAACGTGATGCGGCTGATCCTCTTCATCGTCGTCGTTATCACGGCACTCAACATCATCACCGGCGTGCTGATGCTGGTGAAGAACAAGGCCCGCGACATTGCAATCCTGCGTACAATTGGCGCTACGCGCGGTGGTGTTGTCCGCATCTTCATGATGACCGGAACAGTGCTCGGCATGGCTGGCGTCGGCACGGGCGTGCTGTTTGGCGTACTCAGCGCGATCTTCATCGCGGACATCCAGCATTTCCTCGAGAACCTTCTGGGCTTCTGCCTTTTCCCGCCGGATATCTACCAACTGGACGCGCTGCCTGCGAAGCTGGAGTGGGGCGAGGTTGCTTCGGTCGGTGGCGCTGCGTTCGTCGTGACGCTTTTCATGTCGATTATCCCGTCCATGTGGGCTGCGCGTCTCAACCCTGTTGAAGCGCTGAGGTTCGAATAATGGAAACCTCAACAACAGCTGCCGCCGGATCGCCCGTACTCTCCCTGAAGGGCGTCTCGCGCCATTACAAATCCGGCGACCGCGTACTCAACGTTCTGCGGGGTGTCGATCTGGACCTTCATCCTGGTGAGATGACCGGCCTCATCGGCCCGTCAGGTTCGGGCAAGTCGACGCTGCTTCATGTCGCCGGTTTGCTCGAGCAGCCGGATTCAGGCGAAGTCTATTTCAATGGCAAGGACGCCCTGAAGATGAGCGACCGCGACCGTACGGTCGTGCGCCGCCTGTCGATCGGCTTCGTCTATCAGTTCCATCACCTGCTGCCCGAACTCAACGCCGTCGACAACGTAGCCGCGCCGCTGATGATCAACGGCATGTCGCGCTCGAAAGCCCGCATTCGTGGCACGGAGCTCCTCCGTCAGATGGGCCTGAACGAGCGCGACCATCATCGGCCTGGCCAGCTCTCCGGCGGCGAACAGCAGCGCGTCGCCATCGCCCGCTCACTCGCCAACAAGCCCAAAGTCCTGATCGCCGACGAACCCACCGGGAACCTCGACCCCAACACGTCACGCGTAGTTTTCCAGAACCTTTTCGACATCGCGCGGCAAGAAGGGGTGGCGGTGCTCGTCGCAACCCATAACGTGGAGCTGACGACCTATATGGACCGCGTACTTACGCTCCATGAGGGCCAGCTGGCGCCTGCGCCCAAGGCGACGGCCGACTCGGTCTAGGATCGTCCCTATCTATGGGCCTGGCCCGACAGGGATCGAAGTATGACGGCGGAAAAGCCCCAGTTCATCCACCTGCGTGTCCGCACGGCGCTTTCGCTGTTGCAAAGCATGATCCGGCCCAAACAGCTGGCAAAGTGGGCCGCGGCCACCAACGCTCCTGCCGTTGCTGTAACAGATGATAACCTGTTTGCGGCTCTGGAACTGGCCGAAGCGCTGACCGAGCAGGGCGTCCAGTTCATCACCGGACTGACCATCGAGATCGTTGAGCCTGGTGTGCAGGGCGAAGTCGGCAAGGTCGCACTGATCGCGCAGACCGAGGCCGGCTACAAGAATCTGATGAAGCTCTCGACCGCGGCATTCGTCTCGCCGGCTGGCGACGACAAGCGCATCGCGCTGGCCACCCTGCTTGAACATAATGAAGGCCTGATCTGCCTGACCGGTGGACATGGAGGCCTTTACAACCGCCGCGCCGCCGCTGGTCGTATCGATGAAGTTCGAACGCGCCTCGGAGAACTGGGCGCCGCCTTCAAGGGGCGGCTCTACGTCGAGCTGCAGCGCCACGGCCGCGCGGAAGAGATCGCGGCTGAAGGTCCGCTCATCGAACTCGCCTACGAGCTCAATCTCCCATTGGTCGCCACTAACGACGCTCGCTTTGAAAAGCCGGAGCAACACTCGGTTCACGACGTGCTGCTTTGCATCGCCAACTCGTCCTATGTCAGTCAGGCCGATCGTCCGCGGGCTTCGCCGCAGCAGTATCTGAAATCCCCCGCCGAAATGATCGCGGCTTTCTCGGACCTGCCCGAAGCCCTCGCGTCGACCGTGGAGATTGCGCAACGCTGCGCCCACCGCCCGAAGAAGCACAAGCCGATCTTGCCGCCTTTCGACAGCGCCGCCGGCCGTAACGAGGCAGAGGAGCTCCGTGCTCAGGCGGAGGCCGGCCTCAAGGCGCGCCTGAAGGTTGTGCAGCCCGCTGCTGAGCTCTCCGTTTACGAGGAGCGCCTCAACTACGAAATCGGCATCATTGAGCGGATGGGTTTTCCTGGCTACTTCCTCATCGTGTCGGACTTTATCAAGTGGGCAAAGGAGCACGACATTCCGGTGGGGCCGGGCAGGGGTTCGGGCGCCGGCTCACTTGTTGCGTGGGTGCTGACGATCACTGATCTCGACCCGATCCGCTTCGGCCTGCTGTTCGAACGCTTCCTGAATCCCGAACGCGTCTCGATGCCGGACTTCGACGTCGACTTCTGCCAGGACCGTCGTGGCGAAGTGATAGACTATGTGCGCGACAAGTACGGATCGGATCGCGTCTCGCAGATTATCACCTTCGGCACGCTCCAGGCGCGCGCTGTGCTGCGCGACGTGGGCCGGGTGTTGCAGCTGCCGTTCCATCAGGTTGATAAGCTGGCCAAGCTGGTGCCGTTCAACCCGGCCAAGCCCCCGACGCTTGCCGAGTCGCTCGAGATGGAGCCCAAACTCGAAGAAGCAATCGAGGAAGATGAAGCAGTCGCCAGCTTGTTCGAAACGGCGCAGCAGCTTGAGGGTCTTTATCGCAACGCATCCACGCACGCTGCAGGCATCGTCATAGGCGATCGTCCGCTGGTCGAACTCGTCGGCCTGTATCGCGATCCGCGTTCAGATATCCCCGCCAGCCAGTTCAACATGAAGTGGGCCGAGGCCGCCGGCCTCGTGAAATTCGACTTCCTTGGCCTGAAGACGCTGACCGTGATCGATCGCGCGCTCAAGCTGATCAAGGACAAGGGCGTTACGGTCGATCTGGCGACGCTGCCGCTGGACGACAAGAAGACCTACGAGATGCTCCAGAAGGGCGACGTCGTCGGCGTGTTCCAGGTTGAAAGCCAAGGCATGCGTCGTGCCCTCGTGGATATGGTGCCCGACAGGTTCGAAGATCTGATTGTTCTCGTCGCGCTTTATCGGCCAGGTCCGATGGCCAACATTCCGACTTACTGCAACCGCAAGAAGGGGTTGGAGGAAACCACTTACTATAACGATGCGCTGACGCCGTGGTTGAAACCTATCCTCGAGCCTACTTTCGGCATCATCACCTACCAGGAGCAGGTGATGCAGGTAGCGCGCGACATGGGCGGCTACTCTTTTGGCGAGGCCGACCTTCTTCGCCGGGCAATGGGTAAGAAGATCCGCTCGGAGATGGACAATCAGCGTGTTCGTTTCGTGAAGGGCGCACTCGAGAAGGGCATCTCGGAAGATGATGCCAACCTCACGTTCGACGCGTGCGCCAAGTTCGCTGACTACGGCTTCAACAAATCACACTCGGCGCCTTATGCGCTGCTGACCTACCAGACGGCATGGTTGAAGGCGAACCATCCTGTCGAGTTTCTCGCCGCCTCAATGAGCCTGGATGCTGGCAACACCGACAAGCTCGCTGTCTTCTTCCAGGAAGCGCGGCGTATGGGCATCGAGGTTCGCTTGCCCGATATCAATGCTTCGTGCGCGGACTTCTCTGTCGAAGGGGAGGCGGTTCGATACGCGTTGGGTGCCATCAAGGGCGTCGGCAAGCCGGCGATGCTGTCGGTTGAACAGGCGCGAGCCAGCGGCGGCGAATTCCTCGATCTTCAGGATTTTGCTGAACGTATCGATGCGCGCCTTGTGAACCGGCGCTGCTTCGAAGCGCTCGCAAAAGCAGGCGCTTTCAACCCGGTAGAGCCTAACCGCGCCAAGGCGCACGCAGCGGCGTCCATGCTGTCCGCCATAGCGAACTCAGCCGATGAACAACGCAAGTCGAACCAGGTCAGCCTTTTCGGCGATCAACCCGCACAGAAGCTGCGTCTTCCGGACGCTGCGGCGTGGGGCGAGTCCGAGAAGCTGGATCACGAGCTCGCCAGCGTGGGATTCTTTCTGTCCGGGCACCCGCTTGACGATCTTCTGACGGGCGCAATGCGCAAGCGGATCACGCTAGCTGTCGAGCGCGAAATTGTCGGGCACGACAAACAGTTTCTGGACATGATCGGCGTCGTGCGCGCGAGGGTCGAGAAGCCCGCCAAGGCCGGCGGCAAGTTTGCCATCGTGACGCTGTCGGACCCGTCCGGCGAATATGAGCTGTTCGTCAACGACGAGTTGCTTCAGAACGCGCGCGATATCCTGGAAGTTGGCGAGCGCGTGATCTGTCGCGTTCGTGTTCGCAAGGTGGATGAAGAGCTCCGGTTCTCGATGGATGGGGTCAAGAAGCTCGCGCAGGCTTCAATCGGGACACATGAAACGCTGCTTGTACGCCTCAGTGCCGATGCGCCGCTGGACAAGGTCGCCAGTGTGGCGCTGGGCCTGAAGAAGAGCCCTACGCAGAGCGCACTTGGGGAGATTCACATCGAGATGACGGTGGAAGGTAAGATTGTCACAATCGTGCTGGATGGCCGTTATCCGGTCGATTTTGGCGCGATGTCAGCGTTCAAATCTGTCCCCGGCGTTGATCAGGTCCGGCCCGCCGCGGCGGCCTGATTGGGTGGGATGGTTAGAAGCAAAACCAGCACCGAAATAGGAACGGATCGTTCCGTATAGTTTGGCTTGCGTGGTTTATGGAAGCCGCCTATATCGCCGGCCATTCCGACACGCGGACCCATTCCGGTGCGGGCGTAAGCTCGTTCTGTCCGCGGCGGCCAACCGGATCAGGAGATACACGTGGCACTACCCGACTTTTCTATGCGCCAATTGCTCGAAGCAGGCGTTCACTTCGGACACCAGGTTCACCGCTGGAACCCCAAGATGAAGGGTTTCATCTTCGGCGAACGGTCCGGCATCCACATTCTCGACCTCTCGCAAACGGTCCCGCTGCTTCACCAAGCGCTTGTCAAAGTGCGTGAAACCGCGAGCAAGGGCGGTCGCGTCCTTTTCGTCGGCACGAAGCGCCAGGCTGCTGAGGCTGTTGCCGAAGCCGCAGGCCGTTGCGCGCAGTATTACATGAACGATCGCTGGCTCGGCGGCACGCTGACGAACTGGGCGACCGTTTCGAACTCGATCAAACGCCTGCGCGATCTCGACGATATGCTGCAAGCGGGCGAGTCGACCGGCCTCACCAAGAAAGAACTGCTGAAGCTTCAGCGCGAGCAGGTCAAACTGCAGCGCGTGCTGGGCGGCATCCGCAACATGGGTGGCCTGCCGGACCTGATGTTCGTGATCGACACCAACAAGGAGTCGATCGCGGTGAAGGAAGCTCGCAAGCTCGGCATTCCGGTTGTCGCGATCATCGACACGAACTGCGATCCGCAGGAAGTCGATTTCCCGATCCCGGGCAACGACGATGCGGCGCGCGCTATCCAGCTCTACTGCAACCTGATTGCTGACTCTGTCCTCGACGGCATGTCCGAGTCCTCCATGGCTTCCGGCCAGGATCTCGGCGCCAGCGAAACCGTGCGTGAGCCGGCCCTCGCTGCGACAGCGGAAGCTGAAGCTCAGGCTTAAGGCGCTATTGCGGACGGGCGGCGGATCACCATCTGCTGTCCGTCCGGCAAGGCCGGGAATCTGTTACAACCGGCCCGTAATAGCGCTTGGAGCAAGGTTCCAGGCGTTTTCGGGCTGATACAAAGTCCAGGAGGTTATTATGGCCGATATTACCGCCGCGCTCGTGAAGCAGCTGCGCGACAAGACCGGCGCGGGCATGATGGATGCCAAGAAAGCGCTCGTTGAAAACAACGGCGACATCGAAGCGGCGTCTGACTGGCTGCGCGAGAAGGGCATCCTCAAGGCTGCCAAGAAAGCCGACCGCATCGCTGCGGAAGGCCTGATCGGTATCGCGACGTCGGGACCGTCGGCTGCCGTGGTGGAAGTGAACTCGGAAACCGATTTCGTCGGCAAGAACGCTGAGTTCCAGGCCGCAGTCCGCGGCATCGCTGGCGTTGCGCTGAGCAATGGCGGCGACCCGACGAAAACACTGCATGCCGCAGCGCCCGATGGCTCGGGCACGGTTGGCGAGATGCTGGTGAACCTCGTCGCGAAGATCGGCGAGAACATGTCGCTGCGCCGCGCTGCTTCCCTGTCGGTGAACGACGGCGTTGTCGCCAGCTACCTGCATAACGTGGCCGCTGACGGCCTCGGCAAGATCGGCGTGCTGGTTGCGCTCGAATCGTCGGGCGACAAGTCGCGCCTGAACGATCTCGGCCGCAAGATCGCCATGCACGTGGCAAGCGCCAAGCCGCTTGCCGCAACCACGGCCGAGCTTGATCCGGCCGTCGTCGAGAAAGAGCGCCAGATCCAGACCGCGATCGCTTCCGAGTCGGGCAAGCCCGCCAACGTCGTCGAAAAAATGGTCGAAGGCCGTATCCGTAAATTCTATCAGGAATCAGTCCTGGTTGAGCAGGCTTTCGTGATGGATCCCGACACCACGGTCGGCAAGTTCATCGAGAAGCACGCCAAGGAACTCGGCACAGACGTGAAACTGAAGGGTTTCGTGCGCTACGAAGTTGGCGAAGGCATAGAGAAGGCCGCCAGCGACTTTGCGGCTGAAGTTGCCGCGATGAACAAGCCCAAAGAGTAAAGCCTTTGCGAAACGGTATGTTTCGCGGGTAGAGTTTGACGGCCCGGCGCATCCAGCGTCGGGCCGTCGATGTGACTGACGAGGATGCAGAAATGGCGGATCATGCTGCCCTCACATACAAGCGCGTCCTCCTGAAGATCTCAGGCGAAGCCCTGATGGGTGATCAGGGCTATGGCATAGATGTGCCCTCGTGCATCAAGTACGCCGAGGAAGTGAAATCCGCGATCGCGCTGGGCTGCCAGATCTGTCTCGTCATCGGCGGTGGCAATATCTGGCGCGGTAAGTGGGGCGTGGACGCCGGCATGGAGCGGGCGCAGGCCGACCATATGGGCATGCTCGCCACTGTCATGAACGCGCTTGTCATGCAGAACGCACTCGAAAGCGTCGGCGTGGCCACGCGTGTGCAATCCGGCATCTCGATGATGTCGATAGCCGAGCCTTTCATCCGGCGCCGCGCCATCCGCCACATGGAGAAGGGCCGCGTGGTCATCTTCGCTGCGGGCACTGGCAACCCATTCTTCACGACCGACACCGGCGCCGCCTTGCGCGCCGCTGAGATGAACTGCGACGCGATGCTGAAAGGCACGCAGGTCGACGGCGTCTATACCTCGGACCCGAAGGTCGATGCCGACGCCACGCGCTTCGACACGCTCGACTACATGGAAGTGCTGTCGAAAGAACTGAAGGTGATGGACGCGACCGCGATCAGCCTTCTCAAGGACAACAAGATTCCGATCGTCGTCTTCCGCATCCGGGAGAAGGGCGCCCTTGCAAAGGTCCTTACGGGCCAGGGCGTCTCCACGACCATCGGCAAGAAGAAGTCGTAACGGAGGCAACGATGCCAGAGACATTCGACCTCAAGGCGTTCGAGAAACGCATGGACGGAGCGCTCGCTTCGTTGAAGACGGAATTCAGCGGCCTGCGCACGGGCCGCGCGTCCATCCACCTGCTCGATACAATCTATGTGATGGCCTATGGGGCATCGACGCCCATCAACCAGGTCGCATCGGTAAGCGCAGTTGATGCGCGCATGCTGAGCGTCAGCGTATGGGACAAGAGCCTCGTCGGCGCCACTGACCGCGCCATCCGTGAAGCCCCGCTTGGCCTCAACCCGATCACTGACGGCCAGACGCTTCGCATCCCGATCCCGCCGCTCAGCGAAGAACGCCGCCGGGATCTTCAGAAGCTTGCCGGCCAGTTCGCTGAAAGCGCCCGCGTCGCCGTGCGCAACATCCGGCGCGACGCCAACGATCTGCTGAAACGTCTCGAGAAAGCTAGCGAACTCAGCGAGGATCAGGTCAAGGGCCGGTCCAACGACGTGCAGAAGATCACTGACAAACACGTCACGGCCATCGACGACCTGCTGAAGCACAAAGCCGAAGAGATCATGCAGGTGTGAGCGAGCCGCAGCCCTCCTCAAACAACGCCGATGTCGCGATGCTGCGCTCGCCGCCGCGTCACGTCGCCATCATCATGGATGGCAATGGCCGTTGGGCGAAGGCGAGGGGGCTGCCCCGCGCGCTTGGCCACAAGGAGGGCGTTGAGGCCCTGCGCCGAGCCGTTGAGGCAAGCCGCGAACTCGGCCTCTCGCATCTCAGCGTCTATGCCTTTTCGACCGAGAACTGGAACCGCCCGCAACCGGAGATCGATGCTCTGTTCGATCTGCTGCGCGTGTTCGTCCGCAGGGATCTTGCTCGCCTCCACAAGGATGGCGTTCGCATCCGCATCATCGGCTCGCGCGATGGCCTGAGCGACGACATCCTGTCGCTGATCGACGAGGCGATGGAAAAGACGCGGGACAATACCCGGCTCACCCTGAACATCGCCTTCAACTATGGCGGTCGTGGCGAGATCGTCGCGGCCATGCGCGAGATGGCGCGTGCGGTCGAGGCGGGGCGACTCAATCCCGATCAGATCGACGAGGCCATGGTGTCCCGGATGGTGTGGACGGGCGAATCGCCCGACCCCGATCTGGTGATCCGCACCAGCGGAGAATTGAGGCTCAGCAACTTCCTGTTGTGGAGCGGCGCCTACGCTGAGCTGATGTTCATGGATCTCTGGTGGCCAGACTTCAACAAGGAGAGCCTCGAGAAGGCGATTGATGCGTTCCGACGTCGCGACAGACGGTTCGGCGGCCTTGGCGCCTGAGGGGGTCCCGGCACGCAGTGGTGGACGGCGCGAGATATTTCTCCGCGTCGCTTCCGCAGTCGTGCTCGCTCCTCTGGGCCTCTGGGCGGCATATTCGGGCGGTATCGGTCTCCTGATCGCTACTGCGGCCACTGGCGCGGTTGCAGCCTGCGAGTGGACACGCATGGCGGCGCAGACAGAGCAGCCATGGGCCAGATACCTTCTCTATGTCGTCCTGGCGGCCACTTCAGTTGTCGCGGTCTTCCTGGCGCCACGAGGCATTGAACTTGTGGCGCTTACAGCGCTCGTTGGCTGTGTCGCCGCCGGCGCGATTGCGTATTTCGGCAAGGGGTCGGCAAGCTCGATGGCTTTCGGCGCCATCTACACCACGCTGCCCTTCGGCTGTTTCGTCTGGATCAGGGAGGCCACGCCAAACGGGCAGCTTTTCCTGATGGCGATCCTTGCGATCGTCTGGACGACCGACATCGCAGCGTATTTCGCGGGACGCGGGTTTGGCGGCCCTTTGCTCAGCCCGAAGGATAGCCCAAACAAGACATGGACCGGAGCAATCGGCGCACTCGTATGCGCCGGTCTGGCGGGCGCGGCTGTTGCGCGCGGCGCGGGCGGAGACTTCTTGCACTGGCTCGTGTTCAGCCTCCTGCTGTCGATCGTGGGGCAGAGCGGCGATCTGCTGGAATCCCGCTTCAAGCGGCTCTATGGCGTGAAAGACACGTCTGGGCTGGTGCCGGGCCATGGCGGCGTGCTCGACCGGCTTGATGGCCTGATTGCGGCAACGGTCGCCGCCGCTGTCATCGTGAAATTCCTGCCTGCGCTTGTTCCGACTCTCGGCGCCGCGAGTCCGGGATGAGCGAGCGCGTACGCGTATCCGTTCTGGGAGCTACTGGCTCCGTGGGCGTTTCCGCGCTCGACGTGATAGCAGGCGGCGCGCCGGATGCCCCCCAGTTTGAAACTGTCGCTCTCACAGCCAACAAGAACGTCGAAGCGCTCGCCAAGGCGGCGATTGCTACACGGGCCGAGCATGCGGTGATCGCCGATGCCTCGCTTTACGCTCAACTGAAATCGCTTCTCGCAGGTTCGGGTGTTGAGGCGGCGGCTGGCGAGCAGGCCGTGGTGGAGGCGGCGACGCGACCGGCCGATATTGTGGTCGCGGCAATCGTCGGCATCGCCGGATTGCCCGCAACGCTCGCCGCGATCGAGCGGGGCAACAATGTCGCGCTCGCCAACAAAGAAAGCATGGTCTGCGCCGGGCCACTGCTGCGCGCGGAGGCTATCCGGACCGGGGCGAAGCTGCTTCCCATCGACTCCGAGCACAACGCGATCTTCCAGGTGCTGGACAGGCCGGAGCGGGTCGAGAAGCTGATCCTCACCGCATCCGGCGGGCCGTTCCGGAATGCGACCGTGGCGGAGATGGCGGGCGCCACGCCGGAGCAGGCGATCGCCCATCCGAACTGGGACATGGGGGCCAAGATTTCGGTCGACAGCGCCACCATGATGAACAAGGGGCTGGAGCTGATCGAGGCGGCTTACCTGTTCGATGTGCCGGAAAGCCGGATCGACGTGCTGATCCATCCCCAGTCCATTATCCATAGCCTGGTATCTTACGACGATGGGTCGGTCCTGGCGCAGCTGGGGATGCCGGATATGCGCACGCCCATATCCTATGCGCTGTCATGGCCGCGCCGGATGCCTCTGCCGGGGCTGGAACGCCTTGATCTCGCCAAGATCGGAAGGCTGGATTTCACCACTCCCGACCCCCACCGCTTTCCGGCTCTGGGGATCGCGAGGAAGGCGGTTTTCGCAGGGGGCGGCGCGCCAATCGTGCTAAACGGGGCAAACGAGGTCGCGGTGGCGGCCTTTTTGCAGCGTCGGATCGGATTCTTGACGATAGCTCAGGTGGCAGGCGAAGTGCTCGACGACTTCCTTAACAGCCAGCCTTCTGCCGCCGGTCCTGCGAGCTTCGAACACGTCTATGATCTCGATCGCTGGGCGCGGGCGCGCACGATCGAGAAGCTGCGGCTCGCAGCGTGATGGTTGACCGCAAAGTGGTTATGAGAGGCGTTTGCTGATGGATGGCATTTTCTCGGTTCTGGCCTCGCCCATACCGTTCATCGTCCTGATCTCCATCGTGATCACGGTGCATGAGCTTGGCCATTACTGGGTCGGGCGCGGATTTGGCGCGGCCGTGGAATCCTTCTCCGTCGGCTTTGGCCGGCCGATCTTCGAAGTCCGCGACAAGCGTGGCACGCGTTGGCGCGTGAACTGGCTGCCGCTTGGCGGCTTCGTGAAATTCGTCGGCGAACTGCAGGCGCCCACTGACACGCGTGAGACGCCGGACGCGACCCCGTCCGCGACCGAGGCCGCGCCTGTGAAGCTTGTCGGCAAGGCGTACACGGAACTTGGCCCCATGAAGCGCCTGGCCGTGTCGCTCGGCGGCCCGCTCGCCAACTTCATTTTCGCAATCGCTGTATTCGCCGTGCTGGGTATGGCTTTCGGTATCCCGCAATCCAAGGAGATCACGGTCGCCAGCGTGGCGCCCAATTCCGCGGCGGCCGTTGCGGGCTTCCAGCCCGGTGATGTGATCGTCGAGGCGGGCGGCAGGGCAGTTACGGTCGGCAGCGACGTCAACCGCGCAACTGAACTCAGCGCGGGCGAGGCTGTGACCTACCGCGTCCTGCGGGATGGCGCTCCAATCAACCTGACCGCTACGCCGCTCGAAACCGAAGAAACCAATGCCGTGCTTCAGATGAAGCAGAAGGTCGGACGCATCGGGATAGCGCTTACCCAGCGCGATACAGAAATGCGCTACCTGAATCCGGTCGAGGCGGTGGGCTACGGCTTCACTTCGACGGGTGACGCCCTGGGAGCCACGCTCAACGTTCTCCGACGTCTCGTCACCGGGAAGGAGGGGCTGGACAAGCTCAGCGGGCCGGTCGGGATCTTCACGCTGGCTGACAAGGTCACAGACCTCCACATGCAGCAGAAGGACGTCAATATCTGGGAGAAGGTTTGGCAGCTGACCTTCAGCATGCTCCAGCTTTCGGCCCTGCTGTCCATCGGGGTCGGGTTCTTCAACCTGCTGCCGATTCCCGTCCTGGATGGTGGAGCGGCTGTAATGTGCCTCGCCGAGGCCGCCACGGGTAAGGAAATCCCAGAAAAAGTGCATCGGGTGGGGCTGACAATCGGGCTTGCATGCCTCGTCAGCTTTGCTCTTTTGATCACGTGGCAGGACATAGCCCGGCTTTGGCCCGGCGGGTCGTAATCCAGTCCGCCGCTTGAGCTTTTGAGCGGCATGTTGTCTTAAGACGCCCAAGAGAAGCCGCTTTAGCGGAACGACGAGTGTGAGGGGTAAGGTGTATGCGGTCTTGGTTCGCGAGCGCGCTGGCGCTGACTGCGTCGGCTGGCGCCATCGTTGCCGCTCAGGATGTCTCCCGCGTCAATGACGCGTGGGGCCAGCAGCCTCCTCAACCTCCGCAGCAGCCCCCGGCTCCGCAGCAGCAGGCGCCGCAAGTCATCTCGCGTATTCTGGTTGAAGGTAACCAGCGGATCGAGGCCCGTACGGTTCTGTCGTACCTCCTGGTGAAGCCGGGCGACCCGTTCGATCAGGAGCGGATTGGTCTTTCGGTGCGCGCACTCGGCGGCACCGGCCTGTTCGCAGACATCCAGATCGAAGCGCGCGGCAACGATCTCGTTGTCCGTGTTCTGGAAAACCCGATCATCAACCGCATCATGTTCGAAGGGAACAATGCGGTCACGACCGAGAAACTGGAAGAAGAAACCGAAGCTGAACCCCGCCAGACCTTCACGCTGTCGCGCGTCGAGCAGGACGTGCAGCGCATTCTTGAGGTCTATCGCCGTGCAGGCCGCTTCGCCGCTACCGTCACACCGCAATACAAGGTTCTCGAACAGAACCGCGCGGACCTGATCTTTGTAATCGAAGAAGGCCCGACAACTGGCGTTCGCTCGATCAACTTCATCGGCAACGAAGCATTCCCTGATGATCGTTTGCGTCGTGAGATCACGACCCGTCAGTCGCGTTGGTGGCGCTTCTTCGAACAAGCCGACAACTACAACCCGGGTCAGGTCGAGTACGATCGTTCGCAGCTGACGGAATTCTACACCAACGAAGGTTTCGCCGACTTCCGCGTTATCTCGTCGGTTGCGGAGCTGACGCCGGATCGCCGCGACTTCTACCTGACGTTCACTGTCGACGAAGGTGAGAAGTACACGTTCGGCGATCTGAAGGTCGAGACGCAGCTGGAGAAGCTCTCAGGTGAACGGCTGGGCGCCGTTCTTGGCATTCGGAAAGGCCAGCAGTTCCGTGCCAAGAGCATTCAGGACGCCATCGATACGTTGACCTTCGCCGCCGGCATCGCCGGCTACGCCAACGTGCAGATCCGGCCGCGCGAAACCCGGGATCCCGTGAACCACACGATCGGCATCACCTTCCAGGTGGATGAAGGCGCGCGTGTTTACGTCGAACGCATCGACATCCAGGGCAACACCCAGACGCTGGATCGCGTCATCCGCCGTGAAATCCGCGTCGCGGAGGGCGATCAATACAACCCGGTTCAGCTCGACAACGCCAAGAGCCGTATTCGCGCGCTTGGTTTCTTCAAGGCCGACACTGTCTCCGTCGATAATGAAGCCGGATCAACGGCGGACCGTGCCGTCGTGAAGGTGAAGGTTGAGGAGGAGGCGACTGGCGAGCTGGCGTTCTCGGCTGGCTTCTCGTCGCAGGATGCTTTCCTGTTCTCGGTCAGCGCGCAGCAGCGCAATTTCCGTGGCCGCGGCCAGTATCTGTCGGCGCGCATCCAGACCACGTCTCGCCAGCAGGACATCGAGTTCCGCTTTACGGAACCGAAATTCCAGGACCGCAACATGGCCCTGGGCTTCGATCTCTTCCTCACGCAGTCCGATTTCTACGACATCGCGGGCTTCGAAAACTCCATCGTTGGTGTTGGTGGCCGCCTGCTGTTCCCGCTGTCGGATCAGGATCAGATCGGCATGCGGTATAACCTGCGTAGCGACGACCTGAAGCTGGACGACAATCCGAACTCACCGACATACACGAACTGCGGGACGGCGGCGTTCTTCCGTTCGTCGCTGTGCGACCAGCAGGGCGGCCAGCTGACGTCTGCGTTCGGTTACACGCTGACGATGAACCGCACGAACGACTACATCAATCCGACGCGCGGCTTCGACCTCAACTTCAGCCAGGACATTGCCGGGCTTGGCGGCGACGTGAACTATCTGCGGAACGAGTTCCGCGGCTCGATGTATCACGGGTTCGCACCGGGCTGGACGCTGACCGGCCGAATGGAAGCTGGCTACATCGATAGCTGGGGGGACGAGGGAATCCGCATTAACAACCGCTTCTTCAAGGGCGGTAACTCGTTCCGCGGCTTCGACGTTGCTGGCCTCGGGCCGCGCGAAGTGCGCTATTACTACGACACAGAGGATCTCGCTCTCGACGTGGGCGTCCAGCCGCCGGAGTTCTCCGTGCCGCAGCTCAATAGCGATGGCACGCAGGCGGTGAACGATGCGGGCCAGCTGCTGTATCAAAGCGCCGCGCGTGATGCTTCGGGCAATCTGTTGCCTGCAAAAGTGCAGGCTTTCAACGCATTGGGCGGAAAGGCATATGCAATCGGGTCCTTGGAATTGTCCTTCCCGATACCGTATGCTCCCGCAGAGCTTGGAATTGACGGGGCCTTCTTTACGGAATTCGGGACGCTTGGTCTTCTGGATGACGCAGACAGGGATCGCCGTGCAGATAGCACTTTCGAAGCTTATCGCGTCGACGACAGCGCTAGCCTTCGCGCCAGCGCCGGCGTCAGTATCTTCTGGGATTCGCCGTTCGGTCCGATCCGCTTCGACTTCTCTCAGATCCTCGCCAAGGAAGAATACGACAGAACCGAGTCCTTCCGGTTCAGCACCAACACAAGGTTCTAGCGTTATGAAACTTCGCAACATCGCTTTGGCCGCTGCGTTCGCCGCCGGCCTCGCCAACATGACCGGCGCTGCTCTGGCGCAGACCAAGATCTACGTGGTGAACGAAGAGCGCGTTCGCCGCGAGAGCAAGGTCGGCAAGGAGATCAACCAGACCCTGATGACCAACGCCAATGCCGGCGCAGATCAGCTGGGCCTGAAGGCGCTTAAGACCGAGATCGATGCGGAGGCCGCGCGCCTGAAGCCGCAGACGGAATCGCTGACGCCTGAGGCGCTCAACGGTAACCCGACGCTCAAGGCGCAGGTCGAAGCGCTCGGCAAGAAGCAGTCGGAATACTATAGCAAGACGAACGCCCTGAATAATGGCCTCGAGCGTGCGGACAACGGATTGAGCCAGATGTTCTTCGTCGTGCTCGGGCCGGCTGTCGATACCGTTGCGAAAACCGTCAACGCGGACGTGGTGATCGCCAGCGCCTCTACATGGTTCGTGAAGGACGCCGTCGACATCAGCGACAAGGTTATCGCACGTCTCGATGCGACCGTGCCGACGCTGCAGGCTCTTCGCGACGCAATGCCGAAGCCGCCTGCTGGCTCGGCGGCGACCGCGCCCAAGCCGGGCGGCGGCTGATATCTGAAGGCGGGACGGTGATCGATCCGAGATTCTACGAGGTCCCGGGACCGCTCTCCGCTTCGGATATCGCAGCGATTGTTGGAGCTTCCGTTATACGCGGAGATGTCGGGCGCAGCGTGTTATCGCTTGCGCCCGCTTCGCTTTCGGGACCTGACGATCTCACCTTTCTTGAAGATGCTGCCGGAGCCAATCACATCCGGTCGGCAGGGATCGTCCTGGCGTCCCCTCAGACTGCCGCTTTGATTCCAGATGGCGCCGCTGTGGTCGAGACGCCTCACCCGCGGGCGGCATTCGCACAGGCGGCGATGCGCCTTGCAGCGATCCGGCAATTCGAGCCGGGCCAGCCAGCGGTCCATCCATCTGCGCGCATCGATCCTTCGGCTATACTTGAGCCCGGGGTTGTTGTTGGAGCGGGAGCGGCCATCGGCGCCAACGTCAGAATTGGCGCCAACGCATCAATTGGTCCGGGCGTGCAGATCGGTAGCCGTACGGTCATCGGCGCCAATGCCAGCGTTCGTTGCGTGCTGATCGGCGATGGCGTGCGCATATTCCCCGGCGCTGTTATCGGGGAGACCGGCTTCGGGCTGGCCGTGGGGGGAAGCGGGGCTGCGCTGACGCCTCATTTCGGAAGAGTCATTATGCAGAACGGCGTCTCTCTCGGCGCGAACTCCTGCATCGACCGGGGGCTTCTGGAGGACACTGTTATCGGCGAAGGCACGCACATCGATAACCTCTGCCATATCGGACATAACTGCCGGATCGGATCGCACGTGGTCATGGCTGCGTTTGCGGGGGTTTCCGGGTCCAGCAAGGTTGGAGACGGCGCGCAGTTTGGCGGCCGGGTTGGCCTCAAGGACCACGTGCATGTGGGGCAGGGCGCGCGTATTGCTGCCGGCGCTGCAGTGCTGACGGATGTCCCGGCAGGCGAAACCTGGGCTGGCTATCCCTCGAAGCCCATAAGGACTTGGATGCGTGAGCTTGCATGGCTCGCCCGCTCAGCGCAAAAGCGATCCAGTAAAGAAGACTAGCCGGGTCAGGCCGGCTAAGGGCGCCGGCAGACATGGCTGTAACGATCCACCCAACATCGCTCGTGGAAAAGGGCGCCGAACTCGCTGATGGCGTGGAGGTCGGTCCGTTCTGCGTCGTATCGGGCAAGGCGAAACTGGCGGAAGGCGTCAAGCTTATCTCCCACGTGTCGATCGCAGGCTCCACTTTCATAGGCGCCCGCACACAGGTCTTTCCGTTCGCTGGCCTGGGTCATCCACCTCAGGACACCAAGTACAAGGGCGAGGACACCCAGCTCATCATCGGATCGGACAACCTGATCCGCGAGGGCGCGACGTTCCACCTCGGCACTGTCCAGGGACGAGGGAAGACCGTTGTCGGCAATCGCGGATTCTTCATGAACGGGGCGCATGTCGGCCACGACAGCATCGTGGGCAATAACGTTATCTACGCGACCCATGCCGTATCCGGCGGGCTCGCGACGATTGAGGACTCCGTCATCCTGGGTGGTAATTCTGCGATCCATCAGCTCGGGCGCGTTGGGATGGGTGCATTCATCGGCGGTTGCGCTCCGGTTGTGGGCGACGTCATCCCGTTTGGCATGGTGGACAACCGCGGCAATCTGAATGGCCTCAACATCGTTGGGCTCAAGCGGCGCGGAGCCACGCGCGAAACGATCCATACGCTGCGTGCGGTCTATCGCGATCTGTTCAGCGGCGAAGGGTTCTTCGAGGACCGGCTTGAAGCGGTCGCGGAGCGCTATGCGGCCATTCCAGAAGTCGTCCGCATTGTCGATTTCATCCGCGCTGGCGACAAGCGACCGCTTTGCACGCCGGGGGGCGGCTGATGGCGGCCGGACGGCTGGCTATTGTCGCTGGCGGCGGAGACCTGCCGCGTCGTGTCGCGGAACAGGCGCGCAGAACCGGGCGGAACCCTTTTGTCGTTGGCCTTAAAGGTTTTGCCGAAGCTTCGCTGCTTGAAGAGTACGACGGGCCGGAACTCTCTGTCGGGGAGTTGGGTCGCCTGATCCAGTTGATGAAGAAGGAAGGCTGCGAAGAGATGGTCTTCGCGGGCTGGCTCAAGCGTCCGGATTTCGGATCTCTCAAGCTCGATCTCAAGGGCGTTCAGTCACTTCCGAAAATCCTCGCAGCAGCAAAGAAGGGAGACGATGCTCTCCTTCGTGCCGTGATGGATGTCTTCGCCGAAGCCGGCTTCCGCATCATTGGCGCTGACGATGTGTTGAACGATCTTCTCGTTGGTCCCGGTGCGCTGGGCCGAATTGAGCCCTTGCAGGACCATTGGCTCGACATACGGCGCGCGGCCGAGGTCGCGAAGATTTCGGGATCGCTGGAGATCGGGCAGGGGGCGGTTTCCTGCGCAGGTTTGATCCTGGCTGTGGAAGCGCAAGAGGGCACCGACCGCATGCTCGCGCGGGTGGCCGATCTGCAGGTGGAAATCCGTGGAACGCCTGACGCGCGCCGCGGCGTGCTCGTGAAGAGACCAAAGCCACAGCAGGAACGCAGGATCGATCTTCCCACCATAGGCGTCGCCACCGTCCGCGGCGCGAGCGCTGCAGGTTTGGCGGGGATCGCTGTTGAATCAGGGGCCGCGCTCGTCGTCGATCGCGCGGAGGTGGCGTCAGCAGCCGATGAACTCGGTGTTTTCATCTATGGCTTCAGCCCGGCGGAAGTCGCGTGAGTCACGTCTTCTTGGTCGCGGCGGAAGACTCGGGAGACGCCTTCGGCGCAGATGTCATTGATGCCTTGCGCACGCAGGACCCAAATGTCCGCATTTCCGGGATAGGCGGCGAGCGTATGCGCGAGCGCGGCGCTTACACTGACGTCGATATGTCAGGGCTTGCGGTGCTCGGTCTCATCGAAGGGCTCAAGGCTTACAGTCGCGTGAAGCAGGCCGTCGAAGACACAGCCGATGCCATCATGAAGGTTGATCCGGACAGCGTCGTTCTGATCGACAGCTGGGGATTCATGTGGCGGGTCGCGCGTGCGTTGAAGCTTCGTGGAGCGCGCGCCAAACGGATCAAGTTGATCGGGCCGCAAGTGTGGGCCACGCGCCCAGGTCGTGCGCGCGTTCTTGCGCAGTGGGTCGATCATCTTCTCTGCATCCATCCGTTCGAGCAACCATTCTACGTGAAATGGGGGCTGCCCACGACTGTGATCGGTAACCCAGCCTTGCACCGCTTGCGCAAAGGCGATGCAGGCGCCTTCCGAAAACGTCACGGCATCCCGCTGGATGCTCCTGTCATCGGACTGCTTCCTGGCAGCCGCAAGGCGGAGATGCGACGCGTGGCGCCCACTCTGATGGAAGCGACGCGCATCGTTCGGGCGCGTGACCCGCATCGTCATGTGGTCTGCATGGTTGCACCCAGCGTCGCCGGAGAGGTCGAAGCGCTTGCAAAAACGCAGAACTTCCCAGTGGTGCTGGTGAAAGAGGAGGCTGAGAAAGCTGACGCCTACGCCGCCATGAGCGTTGCGATCGCATGTTCCGGCACAGTCACGACGGAGCTTGCGGCTCAGGGTGCGGGGGTTGTCACGGGATACAAGCTGGGCTGGATCACCTGGGGGCTGCTGCGCTTTTTCCTGTTCAAGTCGCGGTTCTCGGCTCTGGTCAACGTTGCGGCCAATCGCGAAGTGATCCCGGAATTTCTCCAGACACGCTTCAACGCCGCCAACATTGAACGTGCGGTTGAGCTTCGCCTATCGAATCCGGCTGTCCTGAAAGAGCAGCGGGACGCGCAGCAGAACGCGCTGCGTATCATGGCAGGTACAGGCAGGCCCGCGGCCGAGATCTCCGCTGAAACAATCCTGAAACTGTCCTGAAACAGAAAGGGCGGCCCGAAGGCCGCCCTTGTGTTTCTTGCCTAGGTAGGTGGATCAGCCACGCGACCCGATGGAAGCGTAATCGCGTTGCGCCGCGCCGGTGTAGATCTGGCGCGGACGACCGATGCGCTGGGTCTTGTCGGTGGTCATCTCTTCCCATTGAGCGATCCAGCCGACCGTGCGAGCCAGGGCAAACAGCACGGTGAACATCGACACCGGGAAGCCCATCGCCTTCAGTGTGATGCCCGAATAGAAATCCACGTTCGGATAGAGCTTCTTCTCGATGAAGTACTCGTCCGACAGCGCGATCCGCTCAAGCTCCATCGCGACTTCGAGCAGCGGGTCGTTGATACCGACTTCCTTCAGCACTTCCTTGCAGGTCTGCGCCATGACTTTCGCGCGCGGATCGTAGTTTTTGTACACGCGGTGGCCGAAGCCCATGAGGCGGACGCCATCGACCTTGTTCTTCACCTTGTCGACGTGCTTCTTCACGTTCTCGACTGTGCCGATTTCCTGCAGCATCTGCAGCGCCGCTTCGTTGGCGCCGCCGTGCGCGGGGCCCCAGAGGCAGGCGATGCCAGCCGCGATGCACGCGAACGGGTTGGCGCCCGACGAACCGGCGAGGCGCACGGTCGAGGTCGAAGCGTTCTGCTCGTGGTCAGCGTGAAGGATGAAGATGCGATCCATCGCGCGCGCGAGAACCGGGTTCACCTTGTAGTCTTCGGCCGGAACAGCAAACGACATGCGCAGGAAGTTCGACGCGTAGTCGAGCTCGTTGCGCGGGCTGACGAACGGTTGGCCCGAGTGATACTTGAACGCGCGCGCCGCGATCGTCGGCATCTTCGCAATCATGCGATGCTGGGCGACCTTGCGTTGCACCGGATCATCGACGTTCGTGGAGTCGTGGTAGAAGGCGGACAGCGCGCCAACAGCGCCGCACATGATGGCCATCGGGTGCGCATCGCGGCGGAAGCCTTCGAAGAACCGATCGAACTGCGCGTGCAGCATCGTGTGGCGCGTGATCGTGTTCTTGAACTCGAGGTCCTGGGCGGCATTCGGCAGCTCACCGTGGAGCAGCAGGTAGCAGACTTCCAAGAAGTTCGATTTCTCTGCCAGCTGGTCAATAGGGTAGCCGCGGTGAAGCAGGATGCCCTGGTCGCCGTCGATATAGGTGATCTGGCTTTCGCAGGACGCGGTCGACGTGAAGCCCGGGTCCAGGGTGAACATGCCCGTCTGGGCATAGAGTTTCCCGATGTCGATGACGTCCGGACCCACCGTGCCGCTGTAAACGGGCATTTCGACTGTCTTGCCATTGGCAGTGACGGTCGCCTTGCCGTTCGGTTTGACCTTGTTTTCCATCGACCAAGTCTCCTCAATTCCCGCGGCTTCCCGCCGCTCAGCCCCCAGCGCGGGCATAATCTCTTACCCGTGCGAAAGCTTCATTACGGCCTAGCAAGGCCAGCACAAGAGCAATATCGGGCGAAGGCGCCCCACCGGTAAGTACGGCCCTCAAAACAGGGCCGATTTTGCCCATGCTGATGCCGCTTTGGTCGCAATACTGCGTGAGCACGGCCTTGATGGCGGCCTCGCTCCAGTCTCCCAGGGCTTCCAGAAGCGGAAGCAGGGTCGTCAGGCGGCCGCGAGCTTCGTCATTGACCTGATCAGCCGCCTTGCCGGTCAGCTGGATGGGCCTGATATCGGTCAGGAAGCGGGCCTGTTCGGCCAGCTGGACCAGATTCGCGGCGCGGGATTTCAGGACGGGCATGGCGCCCCGGATGCGCTGCATGGCCTCGCTTCCCTTGCCCTGCATTTCCTGTCGCTTCAGCAGCAGGTCGAAAAGCCGCTGATCGTCGGCTTCAGCCATGTAGTGTTTGTTGACCGAGTCGAGCTTGGCGAAGTCCAGCCGCGCCGGGGCCTTGTTCAGGCCGTCAAGGTCGAACCATTCGATGGCCTTCGCCTCAGGGATGATCTCGTCGTCGCCATGGCTCCACCCCAGCCTGAGCAGGTAGTTCTTCATCCCCTCGGGCAGGTAGCCCAGCACATCGCGATACTCGTCAACGGCGGTGGCTCCGTGGCGCTTAGACAGCTTCTTGCCGTCTGGCCCGTGGATAAGGGGGACGTGCGCGTATTCCGGTCGTGGCCAGTCCATGCCGATATAGATCGGCAATTGCCGGAACGTGTTCAGGAAATGGTCGTCACCGCGAATGACTTGCGTGACGCCCATGTCGTGATCGTCGACGACAACCGCCAGCATGTAGGTGGGCGTGCCGTCGGAGCGCAGAAGCACTAGATCGTCCAGATCTGCAAACTTGCGCGCGACCGTGCCCTGAACGTGGTCGTTGACGATCAGCTCGCCTGTGTCCGGCATTCGCAAGCGCACGACGGTCGGCGCCTCAGGTGGCAGGGATTTGGCAGGATCGCGCCATGGCGACCGGAAGGGTCGGGTCAGCTCGTCGAGCTGTTGTGCGTCTTCGGAGGAGAGGTGACCGTCAGCGGCCTTCTTTTTCTGAAGTAGCTCGGCGGCATCGCGTCTCTGTTGCAGCTCCTCCGGCGTCACCGGGCAAAGATACGCCGCGCCCCGGCTTACCAGTTCGTGTGCGACCTGCGCATGCCGCGCCGCGCGCGAGGATTGCAGAATCGGCTCGTCATCACCCCCGAGACCTAGCCAAGTCAGCCCGTCGAGGATCGCGTCCACCGCTTCCTGGGTGGAGCGGTCCTTATCCGTGTCCTCGATGCGAAGCAGGAACTTGCCGCCCTTAGCCCGTGCGTATAGCCAAGAAAACAGGGCAGTCCGGGCGCCTCCGATATGGAGATAGCCAGTGGGCGAGGGGGCGAAGCGGGTGACGACCGTCATCGGATTCCAGTACAGGGCTTGGCGTTGCGCCCCTGTGCGGGAGCGCGCGCTCTGAAGACCACATCCGCTCCTTCGCTGGCAAGTGCCGCCACGGAACCAGGGGCTGAGACCCAAAAACCGGGCGCCCTTACGCACCTGGGCCGATTTGTCAGCGGAGCTATCAACGATCAGGCCCTACGGTGGCCGCTGCTTGCGCCGCTGGCGCTGACGGTTGGCGCCGCCCTCTATATGAGCGCGCCGTTCGAGCCGGGGTGGGAATGGCTACTCGGGCCAACCCTGCCTGTCGTGGCGCTGTGGGCATTGGTGCGCCGGCGAGGCGTCAGCGGGTTCGCGCTACTACTGGCCATGTTGGCCGCCGTCGGCATTGGCGGGATCGCCGGCAAGATCCGGTCTTGTGTTGTGGCTGCGCCCATCCTCAAGGAGGAGATGGGGCCAGTTCGTATCGAAGGGATCGTCGCCGAGATCGACGCCAGCGAGCGCAGCCGGCGCGTTCGTATCGACGTTCGCGTCATCGAACGGCTCTCGCCCGAGCAGACGCCTGAGTTCGTGCGATTCAGTTACAAGGGTGAAATGCCGTTCGGGCCGGGGCGTGCGGTTGCCTGCCGCGCGATCCTCTCGCCGCCGCCTCGGCCGGTGGTGCCCGGTGACTATGAGTTCCACCGCGATGCCTGGTTTCAGCAACTAGGGGCTGTGGGCTTTTCAACCGGCGGCTGCGAGCCGCTCGCCACGCCGCCGCCGGCAAATGCAATCGATCAATTCTCGTACTGGCTCGGCGCCGTTCGGAGAGCGCTTGCCACCCACGTAAACACGGAAGCGGGCGAGGGCGGAGGCGGCATGTCTGCCGCGATGGTGTCGGGGGATCGAAGCTTCATCACGCCGGCGGACGCTGAAGCCTTACGGATGTCCGGCCTTGCACACTTGTTGTCCATATCCGGCGTCCACATGGTGCTCGTCGGCGGGATGGTGTTTTTCCTTATCCGGTTTCTATGGCCCCTCATTGAGCCGCTAGCCTTGCGCATTCCATCTGTGCAGGCGGCGGCGTTGGGTGCCATCCTCACCTGTACTTTGTATTTTGCGATTTCCGGCATGGAGGTGGCGACACAGCGCGCCTTCATCATCGCGCTCATCGGCTTTGGCGCGAAGCTGTTTGACCGGCCAGCGCTATCGCTCCGCTCGCTCGCGGTAGCGTTGGGCGCGGTCGTCCTGTTTCAACCAGAGGCCGTGGTGACGCCGGGATTCCAGATGTCGTTTGCGGCATCCGGGGCGTTGATCGCGCTCTATGAAATCTGGCCGAAGATGGATCGGCCGGATCGACCTGGATTGTTCTCGCGTATGGGTGGCTGGATCGTGGCTGCTGCAGCGACGTCGCTTGTCGCTTCACTTGCGACGATGCCCTTCGCGCTCCATCACTTCGATCGCGCTGCGCTCTTCAGCGTTCTCGCGAACATTGTATCGACCCCGGTGATCACACTCTGGACGACGCCGGCCGCCGCGATGGCGGCAGTGGCGGCTCCCTTTGGCTTCGACGAGCCCTTCCTATGGCTGATGGGCAAAAGCCTTGAAGTTGTGCTCTTCATCGCGCGCTACTCGGTGGAAATTTCGCCGGAGTTTGACCTGCCGCGCCTCGGCGGCGGAGGCATGGCATTCGCCGCCGCCGCGATAGCGTTGTTCTGTGTGTTTACGCGGAGAGGACGGGCATTCGCATCAATTCCCGCGATAGCGGCGGTGGCAATCTGGCTTACGGCCCCGCAAGCTGTTGGTTACGTTTCGGACGATGGGTCTGTTTTCCTGCAAGACAGGGATGCGTGGCTGGAGTTGACCGATTGGCGCGCGGACAACGGCCTCAACCCGCTGATCATCGGGGATCAGATCAGCAAGGCGCCATGTCCCGGCAAAGGTAGCGCGTGCTGGCTGAACGTCATCGCAGGGCAAGCCGAGATCGAGCCGAGCGCCGAGATTCCTCCTGCAGACTGCCCAAGCTCTTCCACGCTCTCCATCCAGTCAGAAACAGGCGAGCGTCTAGTCGTTCATCCATGTGAAGCAATCGGTAAGGGCGGCGCCGCGATCGACATTTCTGACGGCGGGCTCGACCTTCGCACGGCTCAAATGCAAAACGGCCGGGCGTGGACCCAGCCGCTGTACACAAAACTGCCTAAACGGGCAAAGCCCGCCAAATCCAAGGATCAGTGATACTTGCGAACGAGCGCAACCAGCTTGCCCTGAATGCGTACGCGATCAGGTCCAAAAATCTGCGTGCCGAAGGCGGGGTTGGCTGCTTCGAGAGCAATCGAGCCACCCTTTTTGCGGAAGCGCTTCAGCGTAGCCGTTTCCTCGTTGATCAGCGCCACGACGATGTCGCCCGAAGCAGCATGATCGGTCTTCTTCAAGATCACCGTGTCGCCGTCGAGAATGCCGGCGTTGATCATGCTCTCGCCCGACACTTCCAGCGCGAAGTGCGTATCGGGATCGAAATCGTCGTCAGGCGCCGCAACCTTGTGGGTTTCGTGCTCGATAGCTTCAATCGATGTGCCCGCAGCAATGCGGCCCATGACGGGGATCATTGATGATCGAACCGCCGCCGCCACCTTGCGGCCAGCGTCCACCGCAGCTCCGGTAATGACACTGGGCCGGAACGGCGCCCGGCCTGCGGACTGCGGAACCGCGCTTTCGGGAAGTTTCAGGACTTCAAGCGCCCGCGCCCTGTGGGCCAGCCTGCGGAGAAAGCCGCGCTCTTCCAGTGCCGTGATCAAACGGTGGATGCCGGACTTGGACGCCAGATCCAGCGCTTCCTTCATTTCATCAAAAGACGGGGAAACGCCGGTTTCCTTGATCCTGTCGTTGATGAACAGGAGCAATTCGCGCTGTTTCTTCGTGAGCATCAGCTATCCGCCTAAATCCATGAGTCGCAGATAGTTCTACTATCGTTCACGCTTTGGGTCAATTGTGGACCAGGAGCGTTTACCGAACCCGGGCGAGCGACCTCACGGATTCGACGGGGTTTTCTGCCCGCATCAGGCTTTCGCCCACCAGAAACCCGCGCGCGCCGCAGATGCGCAGCCGGGCGATGTCTGCAGCCGACCTCACGCCGCTCTCGGCAATGAGGAGCTTCCCCTCAGGCGTCATGTCCGAAAGCCGCTCCGTCACGCCCAGATCGGTCGTGAACGTGCGCAGGTCGCGATTATTCGCGCCCAGAAGCGGCGAGGGCAGGCCAAGCGCCCGTACAAGCTCTGCCTCGTCATGGGCTTCGAGCAGGACGGACATGCCCAGCCGGTCAGCCGTATCGTGGAGTTCACCGGCGAGGGCGTCATCGACGGCAGCCATGATGATCAGGATCGCATCGGCGCCGGCGGCGCGGGCCTCCACCACCTGGATCGGATCGATCATGAAATCCTTGCGCAACACGGGGATCGAAATCGCCGCCCGGACGCTGATCATGTCGTCAAGCGACCCGCCAAAGCTCGGACCATCCGTTAGCACCGAGATGCATGCAGCGCCGCCCGTCTCATAGTCGCGGGCCACCGCGACCTGATCGCGCCCAGGGCTGATATCGCCAGCCGAGGGACTTTTGCGCTTCACCTCGCAGATCAGCGCATTGCCGTCTGCTTCCGCAATCTTGAGCAGGGCATTCGCAAACCCGCGCGGGCTGGAGGCCGCTTTTGCATCGGCCTCCAACGAGGCCAGCGACCGCGCACGCTTCAGCGCAGCGACCTCGTCGTGCTTGTAGTCGATAATCGCCTGAAGCTTGTCCGGTAGGTTAGCCATTCGATGCACGCTTCAGCGCTTCGAGCGCGTTAAGGGCCTTGCCCGATGCAATGGATGCACGCGCTGCGGCGACGCCGTCAGACAAGGAGCCGACCAGACCAGCGACCTGAATGGCCGCGCCTGCGTTGACGACAACCAGATCGGCGAACGGACCGGGTTCGCCACGCAGCAAGCGCATCAGTGCTTCAGCATTTTCGGCGACAGAGCCGCCGCGCAACTGATCGAGACTGACGCGTGCGACGCCAATGTCTTCCGGCGTCATCTCTCGTACGTTCACGCCGCCGCCGTTTACTTCTGCAACCAGAGTGGCGCCGGTCGTTGAGATCTCGTCCATGCCATCGAGGCCATGAACCACCATAGCGCGTTCAGCGCCGAGCGCGAGCAGCGCGCGTGCGACGGGCTCGACCCACTCCGGCGCAAACACGCCCAGCACCTGACGCCTAACGCCCGCAGGGTTCGCGAGAGGACCGAGCATGTTGAAGATGGTGCGAATGCCAAGCGCCGTTCGCACCGGCGCAACGTGCTTCATCGCCGTGTGATGCTGCTGCGCAAACATGAACGCCACGCCGGCATCGCGGAAGCTCGCTTCGATCTGCGCATCTGTCGGGGACAGGTTCACGCCCAGCGCTTCCAGCACGTCCGCTGAACCGGCGCGGCTCTTCGAGCGGTTACCGTGTTTCGCGACGATCGCGCCCGCTCCGGCCGCGACAAGCGCCACTGCCGTCGATGTGTTGAGCGATGTCCATGACAGGCCGCCAGTGCCGCAAGTATCGATAGCGCCGGCCGGCGCCTGAACGCCTCGCACGTTGGCGCGCATCACGCGGGCGCCTGCTACAATATCCTCGACTGCCTCTCCGCGCGTGCGGAGTCCCATCAGGAAGGCAGCGATCAGAGCCGGCTCGGCTTCACCGGACAGGATGGACTGGAAAGCCACTCCGATTTCTGTCGGGGTTGGCCGGTCGCCATTCGCCAGCTTGCCCACGGCGCTGCGGACTGCATCGCTCACTTCACGCCCGCCCGCTTGAGGAAGTTCGCCAACATGACTTTGCCGAACTGCGAGCCAATCGACTCCGGGTGGAACTGCACGCCGAACACAGGGCGCGTGGCATGGCTGACCGCCATGATCTCGCCGTCGGCTGTTTCGGCATCCACCGTCAGGGTATTCGGCATTCCGTTCCGTCTGATCGCTAGCGAGTGATAGCGCACGGCTTCGAAATGCTCGGGCACGCCCTTGAACAGTTCTCCGCCGAGAACCTTCACGTCCCAGGCCTTGCCGTGGACGATGTCCTTCGCGCCCTCCACGATTCCGCCCATGGCTTGCCCAATCGCCTGATGGCCAAGGCACACGCCGAGGATCGGGAGATTGTCCGGCGCCAGCTTGATAAGCTCCAGACAGATGCCCGCATCATCAGGCGTACACGGTCCCGGCGACAGAACGATTGCGTCCGCGCCTTTCGCCAGAGCCTCGCTCGCGGTCAGCGCGTCATTGCGAACAACTTCGACTTCCACGTCAGGGCTCACGTCCTGCAGGTAGTGAACGAGGTTGTAGGTGAAGCTGTCGTAGTTATCGACGAGAAGAACCCGGGTCATCGGTTCCCCCTGTCATAGCGCGCTGCTTCTTCGGCCGCACGGAAGAGGGCGCTGGCCTTGTGGACGGTTTCCATGAACTCGCTTTCGGGATTGGAGTCGTAAACGACCCCTCCGCCGGCCTGCACATGGATGCTGCCTTTCGCGAAGACGGCGGTACGCAGCGCAATGCAGGTGTCCATGTCGCCACCGGCGCCGAAATAGCCGACGCCGCCGGCGTAAACACCGCGAGCGTGAGGCTCGAGTTCCGTGATGATCTCCATCGCCCGTATCTTGGGGGCGCCCGATGTCGTTCCGGCCGGAAAGCCGGCGGCGAGAGCGGAGACCATGTCCTCGCCTGCCTTCAGCTTGCCCTGCACATTCGAAACGATGTGCATCACATGGCTGTAACGCTCAACCGTGAAGCTCTCGGTCACTTCAACCGAGCCACGCGCCGCAACCCGGCCAACGTCATTGCGGCCAAGGTCGAGCAACATCAGGTGCTCGGCCCGCTCCTTGGGATCAGCCAGCAGCTTCTGCTCATTCGCCAGATCGGCTTCCGGCGTTGCGCCGCGAGGCAACGTTCCGGCGATCGGGCGAACTGTGACTGTGCCGTTGCGCACACGGACGAGGATTTCGGGGCTCGACCCGGAAATCTGGAAGTCGCCGAAGTTTACGTAGAACATGAAGGGCGAGGGGTTCAGCCGCCGGAGCGCCCGATAGAACGCGAACGGTGAGCGCTGGAACGGCGCCGAGAAGCGCTGGCTTGGGACGACCTGGAAGATATCTCCCGCGTGGATGTATTTCTTGGCTTGTTCGACCATCGCGAGGTAGCGCGACTTCTCGGTGTTCGACGTGAAGGCGATCTTCTCGACCGGCGCGTCATTAGGCCGGGAAGGAGGCATGGTCTGATCGAGGCTCGCCTCGACCGCGTCCATTCTTGCCAGCGTAGCGGATTCCCCTTCGCGCTCGGGCGCGGCGATGATGATCTCCTGGCGGACGCCGTCGAAAATCAGCACAACGCCTGGCCGCATCAGCATTGCTTCCGGCACGCCGTTGGGATCGGGCTTCGCCGCAGGCAGCTTCTCGACATGGCGCACCATGTCATAGCCGAGATAGCCGAAGGCGCCCGCCGCCATCGGCGGCAGGCCTTCCATTCCCGAAACTTTGCATGCATCGATGAAGTCGCGCAGCGAACCCATCACATCGTCGGATGTCGACAGGATCGTCTTGAAGTCCTGCGTCGGCGACGTCTCTGCCTTGCCGGCTTTCACCCGCCACCAGAGATCAGGCGCCATGCCGATGAAGGAATAACGCCCACGGGTTTCGCCACCCATGACGCTTTCAAACAGCACAAGACCGGCAGACATCGGATTCAGCTTCAGCATCGCCGAAACCGGCGACTCCGTGTCGTCGACCCGGCGCCGGACGTGAAGCCGTGGCAGGGTCGCGCTCATGAACCCTCGGGCGTGAGATAGCTGTCGAAGTAGCGTTTGATCGCAACCTCGTCTCGCTTGACCTCGACTTCTTTCTGCAGGCCACGAATGAACACTTCCCGCAGATCATTCTGCAGCGACTCCGCAACCTGCGGCGCGACCTGCGCCCGCAAGGCGGCGGCAGTTGCTGTCGTCACCGGCTCAATCTTGTCGACACGAACGACCCAGGGCTCGCCCTGTTGACCGGGAACAACACCGGTCTCACCTGCTTTCAGCTCGAACGCGGCCTGGAGAGCCGCCGGATCGATCGCGGGCGTGCCCTGACGGGTTGCTGTAACGACCGGCAAGACCGTCATCTTCGATGCGGCTGCTGCCTGCTCAAAGGTCTTCCCGGCGTTCACCGCGGCAACCATGTCGGTCGCGGCCTTGGTCGCCGCGTTCTTGACCTGCTCCATCAGGTACATGTCACGCACGCGCGCTTTCACATCCGCGAAAGGCTGCGTGTAGGGCGGAACAATTTCATCGAGGCGGTACATCGCCCGAACGCTGTCGCCCTCGAACAGGTTGGTCATCTGTCCGGCTTGCAGCGTGAAGATCTCCGCAAGCGCCGGATTGTTCGCCAGCAGTTGCGTCTGGTCGCCGCGCACGGTGCGCGCGTTCTGATCCACGGGCATCAACTGGATCACCGGGAAGCCGAACTGCTTTCCGATTTCCTCAAGCGGCTGGCCGCCGGCGGCGTCACGGAACTTCTCGGACTCGTCCTCGTAAAGACGCGTCGCATCTGAAAGCGCCATGTCGCGACGAGCCCTTTCCGCAACCGTTTCGAACGGTTGAGGAATGCCCGGCGTCACGGATTTGATCGCGACCGCGAACCACGGCGTGGTCTCGCTGAGACGCAGAGGCAAAGTGTGAACTTTGCCCGCAGGCAGGCTGAACAGCAGGTCGCGATAGCGCTCGTCGCTGACTTCCTCCGGTTTGACCTTGAGGTCCTTCTGCACGATGCCCGGTGAACGCTTCAGCGCCTCTTCGGTCGCCAAGCCTTGTTGGGTAAGATCGATGAACGCCTGAACCGTGTTGCGGTCATTCGATGTGTATTCGACGACCTCGCGCGTTTCCGGTGTCGAGTAATCACGGATGCGCTTTTCGTACTCAGCCTTCACTTGCTCATCGGTCAGCTCGACACGATCGAGGAAATCATCCGGCGAATAGCTGAGAACGGAAATCCTGCGACGCTCGGGCTGGGCAAACTGCTCCTTGTGGGCGTTGTACCAGGTCTCAAGCTGAGCATCCGTCGGCTCGGCGGGTTTCGCGATCGCGGCGTCCGTGAGCCGGGCTGCCGTCAAAGTCCGCGTTTCGCCGATATAGTTGATCACGGGCAGGGAAAGGATATCCGGCACCTTGATCGCATTGAACGCGGCCGAGGTAACGTAACCCGCCGTCAGGTCGTCACGAACCGCATCCTCGAAATCCTTCAGGGACATCTTCTGGTCGTTGGCGCGCGCGCGGACTGCGTCCAGATTGAACCGGCCAAGTGCGTCCTTGAACGCGCCGGCGCGGTTGATCAGAAGGTCCGCCACCGCCTGCTTGCTGGCCTGGATGCCGGTCTTCTCTGCGTAGGCGAGGATCATGTTGCGGTATTCAAGCCGCTGCAGAACCTGTTGGGCGATGCCCTGGCGGATCGCGTCTGCCTGCGTCAGCACACGGCCATCCTGCTCTCGAATCGCGTCGATCTCGGCGCTGAGTTCCTCGTTGAGGTCTCGCGCATGGATTTCGCGGTCACCCACGCGACTCAGCCCGCCGCCGGTGATGCCGCTGAACGGGTCCTGGAATCCGAAGATGCCAAAGCTGATGATCAGGGGAATGAACAGCAGGACGAGCGCCCACTTCGATTTGGCAAACTTGCGAATACCGCCGATCATCGGCGTAACTCCCTGATACTTGGCGGCTCGCCCCGAAGGTTGTCCGCTGGAACACGGCTTGCTAGAGCATTTTGCGGCGGAGGGGAAACCGTCTCGCCACAGGAAAATGCGACAATAAAGCGTGGCCTGGCGGGAGAGTTCTCCTGCCGAGACGCCGCCGTCGCCGCATCGGGGCAGGTGAATGACCTTTCGGAAGAAGCTGGTTGCCGGAAACTGGAAGATGAATGGCCTTGCGGCCTCGCTCCCGGAAGTCCGGGCCATGATTGACGGCGCGAGCGCTATTGGCGCCGTGGATCTGGCGATCTGCCCCCCCGCCACGCACGCGGCTCTGGTCGGCGAGACACTCCGTGGAACGGGAATCAGTATGGGCGGGCAGGACTGCCATGCCGAGAAGGCTGGGGCGTTTACCGGCGATGTCAGTGCCGAAATGTGGGCCGATATCGGCGCGAAATACGTTATTGTGGGCCATTCCGAGCGCCGGACGCTTCATGGAGAAACTGATGCCCTGGTGTCCGCGAAGGCCTCCGCCGTCCTCCGGGCCGGGCTGACCCCCATCATTTGCGTTGGCGAAAGCCTTGCGGAACGGGATGCGGGCCGGACCCTGGACGTCATCGCCAGCCAGCTCGCCGGTTCGATCCCTGCGGCCGCAGGCGAATCCCCGGTGATTGTGGCCTATGAGCCCGTCTGGGCCATCGGAACGGGGCGGACGCCGACGATTGAGCAGGTCGCGGAAGTCCACGGGGCTATCGGAAAAGCGCTGTCGCAGCGGTTTGGCGAGGCCGGAAAGGCGATCAGGCTGCTCTACGGCGGGTCTGTTAAGCCTGATAATGCCAAGGAACTCATGGCCGTGGCCGGGGTGGATGGGGCGCTGGTGGGCGGCGCGAGCCTCAAGGCGGTCGATTTCCTGAAGATAGCCCAGGGCGCCGCTTAGCGCCGGCGGACAGCCGCCCCCATATGAAAAGCGGGCAGGGGGCTTGGCCGCACCCCGCCAACGTGCTTTGACGCGGTCGAATTTACTCCACGGCGGCCCCAAGCATGCTCGCAGTCCTGCTCACCATTCACATGATCGCGTGCGTCGCGCTCGTCGTTGCTGTCATGCTTCAACGTTCTGAGGGCGGCGCCCTTGGTATGGGCGGCGGCGGCACCGGTGGCGTTATCTCGGGTCGCGGCGCTGCTGGCGTGCTCGTGAAGACCACCATGATCCTGGCCGGCGTGTTCTTCCTGACCAGCATTGTGATGACGCGTCTGAACAACGAACAGAATGCTGCTCCCAGCACGCTTGAGCAGCAGCAACAGCAGCTTCCGGTCGATCCGTTCGATCCGCTGGCGGGCGCTCCGGCCTCGACCACCGCACCGGCGCCGGCCACAACGATCCCTGCAACGACCGCCCCTGAAGCGACTGCGCCGGCCCCGACCGTGGATCCTCTGGCCCCCCGCACGACACCGGCTCCGGCGACCAATACCGCCCCGGCGCCTGCGACAACTACGCCCACCACCCCGGCTCCGACGCCGGAAAACGGTGGATCGAACAACTAGTCGCCCGAACTTCGACTTGGGGCCTCTCGCTTGAGGCCCGCGAATCATTAAACTGAGCATCCGTCATGAAGCGTTTCATCTTCATCACGGGAGGCGTTGTGTCCTCCCTCGGGAAGGGCATTGCCTCGGCAGCGCTCGGCGCGCTGCTGCAGTCACGCGGCTATCGCGTGCGCCTGCGTAAGCTGGACCCCTATCTCAACGTCGACCCTGGCACGATGTCGCCGACCCAGCACGGCGAGGTGTTCGTCACGGATGACGGCGCCGAGACGGATCTCGACCTTGGCCACTACGAACGCTTCACCGGCGTCTCCGCCCGCAAGACCGACAACACGACCACGGGCCGCATCTACAAATCGATCCTCGAGAAGGAACGACGCGGCGATTATCTGGGCGCGACGCTGCAGGTGATCCCGCACGTTACCGACGCGATCAAGGACTTCATCAAGTCGGACACGGACGATGTTGATTTCGTGCTGGTCGAAGTCGGCGGCACGGTGGGCGATATCGAAGGCCTGCCGTTCTTCGAAGCCATCCGCCAGTTCAGTCAGGATGTCGGTCGCGACGCGAGCCTGTTCATTCATCTGACGCTGCTGCCGTACATCAATACCGCCGGCGAGCTGAAGACCAAGCCGACGCAGCACTCCGTGAAAGAACTGCGTTCAATCGGCATTCAGCCCGATATCCTGCTGTGCCGCGCGCCGATGCCGATCCCGCCGGAAGAGCGGCGCAAACTTGCGCTGTTCTGCAATGTGCGCCCGGAAGCGGTGATCGAAGCTCTCGACGCGCAGCATATCTACGAAGTTCCGCTCGAGTATCACGCGCGCGGCCTCGACCATGAAGTGCTTCGTCACTTCGGCCTGGAGAAACAGACCACGCCGGACCTCAAGCACTGGATCCAGACGTCGCAGACGCTTCGCAATCCTGACGGCGAAGTCCGCATCGCTATCGTCGGCAAGTACGTCGCCCTGCACGATGCCTACAAATCCGTCGTTGAGGCGCTGGGCCATGGCGGCCTCGCCAACAAGGTCAAGGTCAATCTCACCTGGATCCCGTCTGACCGTTACGATGATCCCAATTCCGATCTCTCCGAACTCGACAATGTCGATGGCGTGCTCCTGCCCGGCGGCTTCGGTGAGCGCGGCGCGATCGGCAAGATGCGCGCGGCCGGCTACGCCCGGAAACACAACCTTCCATGCTTCGGCATCTGCTACGGGATGCAGCTCGCGGTGATCGAGGCGGCGCGGAACCTCGCCGGCATTTCTGGCGCCGGCACCACGGAGTTCGGAAACCCGGATTATCCGGCAGTCGGCCTGATGGGCGAATGGGTTCGTGGCAACACGAAAGAAGTCCGCACGGCCGATGGCGATCTTGGCGGCACGATGCGCCTTGGCGCCTATCCTGCCGTCCTGACCAAGGGCACGCGCGTTGCCGACATCTACGGCTCCCAAACCATTTCGGAGCGTCACCGCCACCGCTATGAGGTCAACGCCGACATCATCGCCAAACTGGCGCCGCATGGCGTTGTTTTCTCGGGCATGTCGCCGGACGGGAAGCTTCCGGAGATCATGGAACTCACGAACCATCCATGGTTCATCGGCGTCCAGTTCCATCCGGAACTCAAGTCGCGTCCGTTCGACCCACATCCGCTGTTCGCCAGCTTTATAGCCGCCGCGCGGGACAAGAGCCGTCTCGTCTAGATTAGCCCTGCCCAATCCGGGTTTGCGCATGTACGCTGACCGTTGGCGACCCCTCCGGAGGCGTGAAGGCGCATGAGCGCAACAGCGAGTTCACCTGTCCTGCCGTTCAGGGCGGACTTCGCCGCGATGGCGGAAAACCTGCCTGAAATGTCATGGATTGCGAGCCCTTCCGGCCGCATCGTCTGGGCCAATCGTCTCTGGCGCGACTATGTCGGCACGTCGCAGGAACAGGTGGGTGTCGCCAAGTGGGAGAACATCCACGATCCGGCTCATATCGAGCGCGTGGCCGCACGTTGGGTCGAAGTGCTGGAAGCCGGCGAGCCCGCCGAGATGACTTTCCCGCTACGCGGCGCCGACGGTGTTTACCGGACCTTTCTCACGCGCGTTCAACCTCTGCGTGATGAGACCGGCGTCATCACCTGCTGGTTCGGCATCAACACAAACGTAGCGCAGCTCGATAACGTCGCAAGCGAGCTGCAACAGCAGAAGCGTCTCCTCGAAATCCTGAATCGCACCGCTGCCAGCGTCGCCGCAGAACTGAATCTTGAGCGGCTGGTCCAGATGGTCACCGATGTCGGCGTTTCGCTGATCGGCGCCCAGTTTGGCGCATTCTTCTACAATATCGAAACTGCCGATGGCGGCGCCTACCAGCTCTATACGGTCTCGGGCGTGCCGCGTGAGAACTTCACGAAATTTCCGATGCCGCGCGCCACGCAAGTCTTTGCGCCGACATTTCACGGCACCGGCATCGTGCGCTCAGACGACATCACCAAAGACCCTCGCTACGGCCAGAACGCGCCATTGAAGGGTATGCCGGAAGGCCACCTTCCGGTTCGCAGCTACCTTGCTGCGCCTGTCATCTCTCGCTCAGGGGAAGTCCTCGGCGGGCTTCTGTTCGGTCATCCGGATCCGGGCGTTTTCGACGCGAGCGACGAGCAACTCATCGTCGGGGTAGCGGCCCAGGCGGCGATCGGGATCGATAACTCCCGTCTGTATGAACGCGCTCAACGCGAGATCGAAGAGCGCAAACAGGCAGAGGAGGGGCGGCTCGTCATTTTGCGCGAGCTGAACCACCGCGTGAAAAACCTTTTCGCGATTGCCGTCGGCATGGTGACGATGACTGCCCGCACCTCCGGCTCGATCGAGGTCATGGCGCAAACGCTCTCTGGAAGGCTGCGGGCGCTGGCGCATGCGCACCAGCTCATCCGGCCGACACTTACGTCCGAAGACCAGAAAGCGACGCATACGAGCATCGCCGTGATGGCTGAGCGTATCCTCGCGCCACACGTGACCAGCCGTGATGCGCAGCTTCAGCTTGATGGGCCCGAAGTCTCGGTGGGACCCAATGGCGCCACCAGTCTCGCACTCGTTCTTCACGAACTTGCGACGAACGCGGCGAAGTACGGCGCCTTGTCCGAATCCAAAGGTCAGGTTTCGATAACCTGGCGCATCGAGGGACAAATCATGGTTCTGAACTGGGTCGAGCGCGGCGGGCCGGAGATCGAGGGGCCGCCGCAACGCAAGGGCTTCGGCGCCGACCTCGCGCTGATGAGCGCGAAGGGCCAGCTGGGCGGCGCTATCAGCTATGTGTGGGCTGCGGATGGTGTGGAAATCGAATTGCGCGCCTCGCTAGATCGGCTGGCAAACTAAGATGGCGTCGTCGGCGCCAGCAGGGTCTCTTAAAGGCGCGCGAATTCTCGTCGTCGAGGACGAGCCGTTCATTGCATTTGACCTGATGATGGCAATCGAGGAGGCCGGCGCTGTGGCGGTTGGGCCAGCGGCGACAGTGGCCGAGGCGCTGGATTTTATCGGCAACGCCCCGCCGGACGGGGCGATACTGGACGTGAACCTGCCTGACGGGGCTGTGGGGCCGGTGCTGGATGCCCTTCCGAAAACGGCGGCTGTGGTGGTCCATACGGGGATGGGGCTGCCGCCGGAACTCAAGGCGTTGCACCCGCTGGTTCCGGTGTTTTCCAAGCCTACGGAGCCCGCTCTCCTGCTGCGGCGGCTCGCGGCGGGTCTTGCGCCAAGGTGAGTCGCCCACCGGGGGAATCGGACAGGCGGGCCCGCGCCGGGCCAGATCCCGGGATTTGGGTTAAAAGCCGCTGAGGTCATAACCATCGTAGCCGCTTGCAGGGCGGGGCCGATGCGCGTATGACGCGCGCTCGCAAAGACGGGCAGGGCCCGTTTTCAACCTGTTTCCTGCCGGTTTCGAGGCAATCATGGCCGTCCCAAAGCGCAAAACATCCCCCTCCAAGCGTGGCATGCGCCGTTCGCATGACCGTCTGCCGACCTCTTCCTACGTGGAAGACAAGGAATCGGGCGAACTGCGCCGTCCGCACCACGTCGACCCGAAAACGGGCCTGTACCGTGGCAAGCAGATCCTGAAGGCCAAGGACGAGGAATAGTCCTCGCCTGGTTGGATCATTCGAGACGGTGGCGGCCGCTTCTGCGGCCGTTTGCTTTTCTGGCGCTGATTTCCGCAACGTCTGGCCGCGGCATTGCAAGCCGGGGCGGTTCAAGACATAGCAGGCACGCTTTTCGCCCGTGGGAGCAGGTCCCCCGGGTTCGCGTTCGCCCATCAGCCAAGGGACAGGCCAGTGACCGAGATCATCGACGTCTATGCACGGGAAATCCTGGACAGCCGGGGCAACCCGACGGTCGAGGCGGAAGTCACCCTGGAAGACGGATCGACCGGCCGCGCCGCGGTTCCGTCGGGCGCATCTACGGGCGCGCATGAGGCGGTCGAACTGCGCGATGGCGACAAGAGCCGGTATCTGGGCAAGGGCGTCCAGAAGGCGGTGGCTGCGGTCAATGACGAGATCTTCCCGGAATTGCTCGGCATGGACGCGACCGACCAGCGCGCGATCGATGCGGCGCTGATCGAACTCGACGGCACGCCAAACAAGTCGCGCCTCGGCGCCAATGCGATCCTCGGGGTTTCGCTGGCTGTCGCGAAGGCCGCCGCGAATGCTTCGGGCCTGCCGCTCTATCGTTATGTCGGCGGCGCGAATGCGCACGTTCTGCCGACGCCGATGATGAACATCATCAATGGCGGCGCGCACGCGGACAACCCGATCGACATCCAGGAATTCATGATCATGCCGGTCGGCATGGACACGTTTGCTGACGCCCTGCGTTGCGGCGCCGAGATTTTCCACACGCTGAAGAAGGGCCTCGCGGCTGCTGGTCACAACACCAACGTCGGCGACGAGGGCGGCTTTGCGCCGAACCTGAAATCGGCTGATGACGCGCTGGGCTTCATCATGAAGTCGATCGAGCAGGCCGGATACCAGCCGGGCGAAGACGTTGTTCTCGCGCTCGATGCGGCGGCGACCGAGTTCTACAAGAAGGGCAAGTACGAGCTGGAAGGCGAGGGCAAATCGCTGTCGTCCGACCAGATGGCCGCTTATTGGGGCGACCTCGTGAGCCGCTTCCCGATCGTGTCGATCGAAGACGGCATGTCGGAAGATGATTGGGAAGGCTGGCTCGCGCTGACCAAGCTGATCGGCAACAAGTGCCAGCTGGTGGGCGACGATCTTTTCGTGACGAACACGCAGCGTCTTTCGCAAGGCATTGAACGCGGTGCGGCGAACGCGATCCTTGTGAAGGTCAACCAGATCGGCTCGCTGACCGAGACGCTGGAAGCGGTGCAGATGGCGCAGATGGCGCGTTATGGCGCCGTGATGTCGCATCGTTCGGGCGAGACGGAAGACTCGACGATTGCAGACCTCGCGGTTGCGACGAACTGCGGTCAGATCAAGACGGGTTCGCTGGCGCGTTCGGACCGGCTTGCGAAATACAACCAGCTGCTGCGCATCGAGGACGAGCTTGGCTCGGCGGCGCGCTATCTCGGCCGGGCGTCGATCCGGGCGTAGGTTCGCGTTCCCGCAGGTGACGCGGGTTTGTGGGTTTGAGTTGGAAACGCGGTCGCTTAGGCGGCCGCGTTTTGGTTTGGCGGATTCAAATATCCGCTCGTCCCGGCGCAAGCCGGGATCCAGGGCTGCTGGTGCAGGCCTGTTCCGCAGATCACCCTTGATGCTCTGGGTCCCGACTTGCGTCGGGATGAGCGGAGATGGGGTGATGCGGGATTGTGAGAGCGCGGGTGTTGCACGTTCTCGATTGCTCCAATGATTGTCATCCCGGCCGGAGCGAAGCGGAGAGCCGGGAACCTTTGCGGGGTGCGTCCCACCGGATGAATGGGTCCCGGATAGCGCTTCGCGCTTCCGGAATGACAAGCCGGGGTGGGATGCATGATGGGCGTATCGCTTGCGGCGACTGTTTGGGTTTCCTTGATTATGTCGCTCGTCATTCGGGGCAGAGCGGCTTGATCGTCAGGCGTGTGCCAATCACGTGTGACGTTGAGCCGGATCATCTGGAATGTTGAGACGACGCTTTGCACGAGCATCGTAAATGCGCGCAGCGCAGCTGTCAGCCATTGCTGAGGAAGCTGCGGGGTTACCAGCCCAGTGTGTGCGTGTTTGTGCCGTGTCATGGGCGAGAGAATAACCCTCGTCCAAGGCCCGGTTGAATCTGGAGGGCGCTATCCCCCATCCCTATTGGCTAGTGCGCTGAAATCAGGAGCGAAGATTTTTGGCTGTCCCACGGATTGGATAGCGGTCCATCCCCCAATCTCGACATCGCGCTTGTGACTCGCCCCCTCCGTCTCGGCGCTTCCCGCCGATCCACCTCCCCCGCCTTCGGCAGGGGAGGACGTTTCCCTAGTTGCGTATCTGGGGAGGGCGATGGTGCAGTTGGTCACACTCGATTCAACTGAATCTGCCATAAGGGCTTTGCAGGTTGCTTCGGAGGCGAAATGCAATCGATGGGCGTGGAGGCGGTCGAATTCACGCCTCGTTAACCGCGTCACGGTCAGGTCTGGCCGTCAGTTGCGTCGCGCCTGATTTGTTGCGTGTGGAGGGTCGAGAAAGCGGATGGAAGGGGTGCTGAAGACGGCAAAAGCCATTCTTCTGCCCGGCGCTATTGGCGCGCTCATCCTCTATTTCTCATACCATGCACTGGCAGGCGATCAGGGACTGGCGGCGTGGACCCAGCTTCAGAACGAGGAAGCCCGGCTGGCGGACGAAATCGAGAAGCTGAAGGTTGAAAAGGCCGCCCTGGAGGCCTCGCTCGTACGCCTGCGCGATAAAACGATGGACCTCGACTATGTTGAGGAAATCGCGCGCACAAAACTGTCATTCGTGCGCCCGGACGAACTTCTCGTCGCTGTACGCTGAAATCTCCCCAAATAGGTGTGGAACAGGCTGCCTGATCCCGCGATAAGCTGGGACGAGAACGATTTCGTCCTTATCTTTCCGGTCAGGCAGAATGGATTCCCGCGCATGGCAGCGAAAAAACCCGCAGCGAAGTCACGCAAGACCATTTCGGAGCCGCAAAAGGCGGAACTGATTGGCTATTACCGCGACATGCTGCTGATCCGGCGCTTCGAGGAGAAGGCGGGGCAGCTTTACGGGATGGGTCTGATCGCCGGGTTCTGCCACCTGTATATCGGGCAGGAAGCGGTCGTGGTCGGCGTGCAATCGGTGCTGGATGCGGATGATCAGGTGATCACCGGCTATCGCGACCATGGGCACATGCTGGCTGCGGGCATGACATCGCGCGGCGTGATGGCGGAGCTGACCGGGCGCGAGGGCGGATATGCGCGCGGCAAGGGTGGCTCGATGCACATGTTCAGCCGCGAGAAGAACTTCTTTGGCGGGCACGGGATTGTCGGCGCGCAGGTGCCGATCGGGACGGGGCTGGCGTTCTCGAACAAGTACAAGGGATCGGATGCAGTCTGCATCGCGTACTTCGGCGATGGGGCATCGAACCAGGGACAGGTCTATGAGGCGTTCAACATGGCGTCTCTGTGGAAGCTGCCGGTCGTCTATGTGATCGAGAACAATCAGTACGCGATGGGCACGTCGATCGCGCGGGCTTCGGCGGAGACGGAGCTGTTCAAGCGCGGGATCTCGTTCGAGATTCCGGGTGAGGAAGTGGACGGGATGGACGTGCTGGCCGTGCGCAACGCGGCGGCGAAGGCCGTGAAGCGCGCGCGGGATGGCGACGGGCCGTATATTCTCGAGATGAAGACCTATCGCTATCGCGGGCACTCGATGTCTGACCCGGCGAAGTATCGCACGCGGGAAGAAGTGCAGGAGATGCGCGAGCATCACGACCCGATCGAGATGCTGAAGAAGAAGCTGCTGGATGCGAAGCACGTGACCGAGGATGATCTGAAGAAGATCGAAGCCGAGGTGCGTGAGGTCGTGAACGATAGCGCGCAGTTCGCGCAGGACAGCCCGGAGCCGGACCCGGCCGAGTTGTGGACCGACGTGCTGGTGGAGAGCCGCTGAGATGACCGATATTCTCATGCCCGCGCTTTCGCCCACCATGGAGGAGGGCAAGCTGGCCAAGTGGCTGGTGAAGGAAGGCGATACCGTGAAGCCCGGCGATGTGATCGCCGAGATCGAGACGGACAAGGCCACGATGGAAGTCGAGGCCGTGGATGAAGGCGTGATCTCGAAGCTGGTTATTCCGGCGGGGACGGAAGGCGTGAAGGTGAACGCGCTGATCGCCGTGATTGGCGGCGGGGATGCGCCGGCGGCGAAGCCTGAGGCGAAATCCAACGGCAAGGCGAAGTCTGCGGGCAAGGAAGCGGAGGCGCAGACACGCGCTGATGCGACGGTGGATGCGGCTGGCGGGAAGCCGGATGAGACGCCGGCTGATGTTAAAGCTAAGAATGACGGGCATCGGTTGCGGGCGCCGGAGCAGAAGTCTGCGGCGGCTGAGGGGCTGCATGATCCGACGCTGCCGGATGGCGTGACGTACAAAAAGACGAGCGTGCGCGATGCGCTGCGTGATGCGATCGCGGAGGAGATGCGTCGCGACGAGAGTGTGTTCCTGATGGGCGAGGAAGTGGGCCAGTATCAGGGCGCATACAAGGTGAGCCGGGGGTTGCTGGAGGAGTTTGGCGATCGGCGGGTGATCGATACGCCGATCACCGAGTATGGCTTTGCGGGCCTTGGCGTGGGCGCGGCGTTTGGCGGGCTGAAGCCGATCGTGGAGTTCATGACGTTCAACTTCGCGATGCAGGCCATCGACCACATCATCAACTCGGCGGCCAAGACGCTGTACATGTCGGGTGGGCAGATGGGGTGTCCTATTGTCTTTCGAGGACCAAATGGCGCGGCGAGCCGGGTGGGCGCGCAGCACAGCCAGGACTATTCGGCGTGGTACGGGCATGTGCCGGGGCTGAAGGTTCTGGCGCCGTATGATGCGGCGGATGCCAAGGGGCTGCTGAAGGCGGCGATCCGCGATCCGAACCCGGTGGTCTTCCTCGAGCACGAGCTGATGTACGGCGTCGAGTTCGATGTGCCGGAGGTGGAGGATTTCGTCCTGCCGATCGGCAAGGCGCGTATCCGGCGCGAGGGCACTGACGTTACGCTGGTGGCGCATTCGCGGATGGTGAAGTTCGCGCTGGATGCGGCGGAGGAACTGGCGGGGATGGGCATCGAGGCGGAGGTGATCGACCTGCGCTCACTGCGGCCGCTGGATACGGCGACGGTGATCGAGAGCGTGAAGAAAACCAACCGGATCGTCTGTTGCGAGGAAGGGTGGCGCTTCTTCGGCGTCGGCGCGGAGATCGCGGCGGCGGTGACGGAGCATGCGTTTGATTATCTCGACGCCCCGCCCATGCGCGTGGCGCAGAAGGACGTGCCGCTGCCGTATGCAGCCAACCTCGAGAAGCTGTCGTTGCCGCATGCGTCGGACATCGTCGAGGCGGCGAAGAAGGTTTGTTATCGGGAGTAGGAGTTCAACCTTTCTGGATTGATCGTCATGCCGTCTCTTGAACAGGTTCTAGTTGCTGCGTCGATTGTGCTGGCCACGATCGGGTGGATCTATGCGGCTGCCGAGCAACGCCGGCTTGCGCGAAAGACGCATACCTTCGACATGCTGATGACCAGCGATGTAACCGGCGACTTTGCAGCCTTGCTTGATGAAATGGACAATCGCGCGCGCAACTCTCCGCCGCCTTCGCCTGATATGGCGACGGTGGATCCCGATTTCCGGAGGGCGCTCAACTTTCACGAGTTCATGTGTGCGGCGATACGCGATCGCACGCTGGACGAAGCGCTGATCCGCAACACGATGCGGACGCGCATGTTGCGTCTTTACGACTATTCCCATGACTTCATCGGCGCCCTGCGCAAGGCGCAGCGTAACCCTGAGGCAATGGAGCATTTCGAGTGGTTCGCCGTGCATCGGCTCGGGTATGACCGCTGGAAGCGAAACCTTACCGCCAACGCCGCCAGGACCAGCTGATGACCATTTCGATCACCATGCCTGCGCTGTCGCCCACGATGGAGGAGGGAAACCTCGCCAAGTGGCATGTGAAGGTCGGCGACAAGGTGAAGCCCGGCGATGTGATCGCCGAGATCGAGACCGACAAGGCGACCATGGAGGTCGAGGCGGTTGATGAGGGCGTGGTGTCGAAGCTGCTCGTCGAGGAAGGCGCGCAGGGCGTGAAGGTGAACGCCGTGATCGCGGAACTTGATGGCGAGGGCGAGACGCAGGCGAAGAGCGGCGCGAAGGCGGAGGCGCCGAAGGCTGCGCCAGCGAAGGTCGAGGCGAAGGTTGAACCGAAGGCGGATGCAGGAACACCGGCTTCCCGGTCAGCATCTTCTCAGTCCACGTCGGTAGTTGTGGCGACCCCGAGTGCCGGGCAGGCGCCCGTAGGTTCCAGGTTGCGGGCTTCGCCGTTGGCCAAGCGATTGGCGAAGCAGGAGGGCGTCGACCTGCTGGCGCTGAAGGGCTCGGGGCCGCATGGGCGGATTGTGAAAGCGGATGTGCTGAAGGCGCCGAAGGGTGGCGCTGCGAAGCAGGCGCCGGCTGCGGGCAGCGGCATTACGAGCCTGATCGAGCCGGCGGTGCTGGATGACCGGGTCTATGCGCCGGATACGTATGAACTGATCCCGCTGGATGGCGTGCGGAAGGTGACGGCGCGGCGGCTGACGCAGTCGTTCATGCAGGTGCCGCACTTCCCGCTGACGATCGATCTGGAGATCGACCATCTGTTGTCTGCACGGGTGCGGATCAATGAAGCGGGCGAGAAGGCCGGGGTGAAGGTGTCGGTCAACGACATGCTGATCAAGGCGTGCGCGATGGCGCTGATCGCCAACCCCGATGCGAACGCCAGCTACACCGACAAGGGTGTGGCCCAGCACAAGTCGGCGCATGTTTCGGTGGCCGTGGCCATTACGGGCGGACTGATAACGCCGGTGGTGCGCGATGCGCAGACCAAGGGGCTGGCGCAGATCGCGGCTGAGATGAAGGACCTGGCGGCGCGGGCGCGTGAGAAAAAGCTGAAGCCGCAGGAATACATGGGCGGCACGTTCTCGATTTCAAACCTTGGCATGATGGGAATCCGGCAGTTTGCCTCGATCATCAATCCGCCGGAGGGAATGATCCTGTCGGTGGGCGCGGGCGAGAAGCGCGCCGTTGTTAAAGACGACAAGGTTGTGGTCGCGACGATGATGACGGTGACTCTGACGTGCGATCACCGGGTGGTGGACGGCGCCACCGGCGCGAGGTGGCTGGCGAGCTTCAAGCAGTTCGTCGAGACGCCTGAGGCGATGCTGCTGTGATGTCGCTTCGCCTGAAGATCGCGATCGCCGTGGCTGCATTGAGCCTCTCGACGTTCGCGGTGTTTGGCGATGCGTTCTTCATGTGGATGGGACTGCCGTCCGGGTCGGGCAGGATCGTTGTGGCGGCAGTGTTGCTGGTCGCGGGCGTGATCTGGTTCATGTGGTCGAGCGCGGGCGCGCGCAAGACGGCGAATGATGTCGCCAGTCGGCGCCGGAGGGATTGAGCAAAGCATGGCCCGCGCCCATTCCTGCGCACTGATGCTGACCATCGTGATACTGGCCGGGTGCTCACCTGCGCCGGGGCCCGCAGCGGGGCTTACAATTGCAGATATCCAACCAATCGTGACGCCGCTGACCTATCGTGAGCTGCTGGGCGTCAAATGCGGCGAGCCGAACATTGCGGTGAAGACCGCGTTTCTCGCTGACCTCAATGCGGCGGGAGCTTCGGCCGCGCTGATGGGCGCAGCCGAGGCTGAGGCCGCAAAGATCGAGACCGCCGAGCGTGATACGCCGAACGAGTATGTCTGCACTGTCGAGTTGTTCGAGAGCACCGAGAAGAACGCTGCCGCCGCCCTGAAAGCCTGGGCTGACCTGAAGACCCGCAAATCGTGAGAGCGCTGAATGGCTGACGCCAAATCCTACGACCTCATCATCATCGGCTCAGGCCCGGGCGGGTATGTGGCCGCGATCCGTGCGTCGCAGCTGGGCATGAAGGTTGCGATTGTGGAGCGGGCGGAGCTTGGGGGCATCTGTCTCAACTGGGGGTGCATTCCGACGAAGGCGCTGTTGCGGTCGAGCGAGGTGTTTCACCTCATCACGCACGCGAAGGATTACGGGCTCTCGGTCGAAAACCCGAAGGTGTTGCTGGATGCGATCGTGAAGCGGTCTCGCGGCGTGGCGTCGCAGCTTTCGAACGGCGTGACGTTCCTGATGAAGAAGCACAAGATTGATGTGCTGGTGGGGACGGCGCGGCTGGAGAAGGGCGCGCCGGCGCCGAAAGTGATCGTCGAGAAGGGCAAGGGCGAAGGGACGTACACCGCCAAGAACGTGATGCTGGCGACCGGGGCTCGGGCGCGCGAGATTCCAGATGCTGGGCTGAAGGTCGATGGCAAGACGGTGTGGGCGTATCGCGAGGCGATGGTGCCGACCGAAATGCCGAAGCAGTTGCTGGTGATCGGCTCGGGCGCCATCGGGATCGAGTTTGCGAGCTTCTATCGCACGCTGGGCGCCGAGGTGACGGTGGTGGAGGCGCTGGATCGTATTCTGCCGGTGGAGGATGCAGAGATTTCCGCCTTCATGCTGAAGCAGCTGGGCAAGCAGGGGATTAAGTTCGTCACGTCGGCGCAGGTGAAGTCGCTGAAGGTGGACAAGGGACTGGCGACAGCGGAGGTGACGATAAGGGAAGGCTCTCAGACCTTGAAGGCAGACAAGGTGATCCTGGCTGTCGGCATTGTCGGGAATGTCGAGAACCTCGGGCTAGAGGCGTTGGGTGTGAAGGTCGACAAGACGCACATCGTGGTCGACGGGTTCGGCAAAACGAATGTGCCGGGGCTGTATGCGATTGGTGACGTGACCGGACCGCCCTGGTTGGCGCACAAGGCGATGCATGAGGGCGTGATTGTCGTCGAGGGCATGAGCGGCAAGACGCCGAGCCACAAGTTCGATCCGTGGAATGTACCGGGCTGCACGTACTCGCATCCGCAGGTCGCGTCGGTAGGCATGACCGAGGAGAAGGCGAAGGCTTCAGGGCGGAAGATCAAGGTCGGCAAATTCCCGTTCATCGGAAATGGCAAGGCGATTGCGCTGGGCGAACCGGAAGGGATCGTGAAGACGATCTTCGACGAAGAGACCGGCGAGCTGCTCGGCGCGCACATGGCGGGCGAGGGCGTGACCGAGCTGATCCAGGGCTATTGCATCGCGCGTCAGGGCGAGCTGACCGAAGCGGAGCTGATGGAGACGGTGTTCCCGCACCCGACGCTGAGCGAGATGATGCACGAGAGCGTGCTGGCCGCGTATGGGCGGCCGCTGCATATCTAGGTTGGGACAGCTCGCCGGCGGGCCCCGGCGGACCAGTATCATCGCCATCAGGCGTCGGTTAATCGACGTTAGGAATTGGGCCCATTCCTAACGACACTTAGGAAAGCGGGCTATTCCTAACGAGACTTAGGAATGGAGGCTATTCCGCCGCCTGTGCGCCGGCCTCGTTGCGGGCGGCGATCTCGGCCGCGAGCTTCTGAACACCGCCGATATCCATCTTGCCGGTGCCGAGGACGGGTATCGCCGGGACCTGGAAGATCTTGCGGGGCAGGCTGAGCTCGTTGACGCCGTGGTCCTGCGCCCATCGTTGCAGCTCGCTGCGGTCCGCTTTGGGGAAGGTGGTGAGGAGGACGATCTGCTCGCCCTTGCGCTTGTCGGGCAGAACTGCCGCCGCGTGTTCGTGGTCGCGCCAGAGGGTCGAGGCGCAGTTTTCGACGACAGCGAGGGAGACCATCTCGCCGCCGATCTTGGCGAAGCGCTTCAGGCGGCCCTTGATGGTGAGGTAGCCTTCGTCGTCCCGTACAACGATATCGCCGGTGTCGTGCCAGCCCGAGGGCAGCAGCTGTAGTTCGCCGGGTTTGGAGGGCGAGAGGTAGCCCTGCATGACATTGGCGCCGCGAACGAGCATGCGGCCGCCCTTTTCGATGCCGGGAACGGGTTCGAACATGACCTCCATGCCGGGCAGGAGGCGACCGACCGTGCCGTGATGGTTGTGGCTGGGCTGGTTCACGGAGATGACGGGGGCGGCTTCGGTGGCGCCGTAGCCTTCCAGCAGCTCCACGTTGAAGCGGCGGCGGACGAGTTGACGGGTTTCGTCGCGGACGCGCTCGGCGCCGCAGACGGCGTAGCGGAGATTGCCAAGCTCATTGCCAGTGCAGGCGCGGATGTATTGGTTGAGGAAGGTGTCGGTGGCGAACAGGAAAGTGGCGCCGGTTTCCTCGACACGCTTGGGGATCAGCTTGGTCTGCAGCGGCGAGGGATGCAGCACGGAGCGCATGCCGCCGAGGAGGGGCAGAAGCGCGCCGGCGGTGAGGCCGAAGCAATGGAAGGTGGGCAGGGGGCTGAACAGGATGTCGTCGAGCTTCAGCGCTTCGGGGACGTGGGCAAGGATCTGGTGGACGTTTGCGACGATGTTGCGGTGGGAGAGGACGACGCCTTTCGGGTCGCCTTCGGTGCCGGAGGTGAAGAGGATCACGGCGGGCGAGGACGGGTCCGGGCTGGAGGACACGGCCCACGGCATGATGGGGCCGAGAGCCCCGGCGGCTTTCTGGCGCGTACCGAGGGCGGCGCGAACGTCTTCGAGATAGACGAACTCGGCTTCGGATTTCAGTTCGCCGACGAGTTCGTGCAGCTCTGCTTTTTCGATGAAAGCGTGAGCGGTGATGATGCGCTTGACCTGCGCGGCCCTGAGCGCGGCTTTCACGTTGCGCGCGCCGGCCGTGAAGTTAAGCATCGCGGGGACGCGGCCGTAGGCGTTGATGGCGAAGAAGGTGATGATGGCGCCGGCGCCGGTGGGCAGCATGAGGCCGACGGCTTCACCGCGCTTCGTGCCTTTCTTCAGGGCGGAGCCCAGCGCAAAGGCGGCGCGGATGATGTCGTCATATGAAAGTTTTCGGTCGTCGGCGTCGTGCAGGACGATCTTCTTGCCACCATATTCCTTCCGGGCCGAAAGCAGGGCCTGGAACACGCCCATCTCGGCGTTGCGGGGGTCGTAAGGCGAACGCAATGACGCCATCTCAGAAAAACCTCCCTCGGGGCGCCCCACCAGCGCTCTTTTATGTCTTGGGTTTAATATAGCCTGTGGCTCATAAAGCACAAACGCCCAAGCCAGCTTCCCATAACGCCGCGTTTTCAAGCGCGGGCAAACCAAGGTAACAGGCCATATGGCCACACTTCTCGATACCAAGGGCGGACCAGACGCCCGGCCGCGTCACCCTGAAAAGCAGGGCCGCGAGGACACGCCGCTACAGCGCAAGCCGCCGTGGATTCGGGTGAAGGCGCCGACGAGCGAGGGTTATCTTGAGACCCGGCAGATCGTGCGGGACGCGAATCTGGTGACTGTGTGCGAGGAGGCGGGCTGCCCGAACATCGGCGAGTGCTGGACCAAGAAGCACGCCACGCTGATGATCATGGGCGACACCTGCACGCGGGCCTGCTCGTTCTGCAATGTGCGGACGGGGATGCCCGGGCCGCTCGACGCGGACGAGCCGAGGCGTGTGGGCGAGACCGTCGCCAAGATGGGGCTTGGCCACGTTGTCATCACGTCGGTGGACAGGGACGACCTTGCCGATGGCGGGGCGGAGCATTTCGCGGCGGTGGTGCGTGCGATCCGCCTGGCGGCGCCGAAATCGACGATCGAGATCCTGACGCCGGACTTCCTTCGGAAGGGCAGCGCAGCCAACATCGTGATCGATGCGAAGCCGGACGTGTTCAACCATAACCTGGAGACTGTGCCGCGGCTGTATCTCAGCATCCGCCCGGGCTCGCGCTATTACCACTCGCTGCGGTTGCTGGAGCGCGTGAAGGAGCGTGACCCTTCGCAGTTCACCAAGTCTGGCCTGATGGTTGGGCTGGGTGAAAGCAAGGAAGAGGTGATGCAGGTGATGGACGATATGCGGTCCGCTGGCGTCGACTTCCTGACGATCGGGCAATACCTGCAGCCGACGCGCAAGCATGCGGCGGTGGAGCGGTTCGTGACGCCGGATGAGTTCGCGACGTATGAGACAATCGCGAAGGCGAAGGGCTTCCTGCTGGTGTCGGCCAGCCCGCTGACACGGTCGAGCTATCATGCGGACGACGACTTCGCGAAGCTGCGCGCGGCGCGTGAGGCACAACTGGCTCGCTGACCCTTGACCTCGCATCGTCAAACACTGGAGCTGCCGTATCGGCCGGAAGATCTGTTTGATCTTGCGTCTGATGTTGGGCGCTATCCCGAGTTCGTGACGTGGATCCAGTCGCTGAAGATCGTCAGCGAACAGGAAGAAGCTGGCCGAGTGCGGTCGCGAGCCGAAGTGACCGTTGGGTTCAAAGGTTTTCGAGAGACATTCGTGACCGATGTGGACGCCCGCGAGGCTGATCTTGCGATCGACGTGTCGCTCGTGCGCGGGCCATTCAGGAAGCTGGCAAATGCCTGGCGCTTCCAGCCGGCCGCCGCGGGAACGCGCGTGGAGTTCACGATCCAGTTCGAATTCAGGAACTTCGTGCTACAGGCGCTGGCGGACGCCAACAAGACTTACGCGATCAAGCGCGTGATCGACGCGTTCGTGGCGGAAGCTGGCCGGCGGTATCCGAAAGTCTCAGCGCCAGCCTAGTCCGGATCAGTTCGGCGATCCGGGAGGAGCGCCGGGGTCGGCCTGCTGCGTGCTCAGATCGCGCGCGGTCTGCGGGCGCTCACCAGTCGGGGTGGGCAGCTGTGCATCGGGCGTCTGGTCAGCGGGGCTGGGAGCAGCTTCACGCGGCTTGGTCAGCTTCGGATCCGGGCCGCAGGTGTCGACTGACCAGCCAGCGCCGCCACGCACGACGCGGCAGAGCACAGCCGTCGTCTCGCCATTGGCGGTGAGCGATGTGCGGATCAAGGCGCCTTTGTCGTCGTAGCGCGGACGATTGAACGTGAGGCGGCTCATGTTGGGAGTGGCGGCTTCGCCTTCGGGACCGCGAACCTCGACCAGATTGAAGCCGACAGTCTGCCAGTCGCAAGACGGCGTCCACGGAGCGTCTTCGCCGTTGAGGCGGATGGTCATCGGCGGATCGTCGCGGCTGAGATCGTAACGCTCGCGGCCGATGGCGCCGATAAGGGCGCAATCGTCGGTCACGAACAGCGGCTCCTTGCCCGGAATGTTCTCCGGGGCGCTTTCACAACCCGCGGCGAAAATGAACCCGGCCAGAAGGAGAATACGCTTCATTACGACACCCAGCTTGTCTTGCACTCGCCAACAGTCCACCCGGCGATACCCGAATGCAGGCGGCATTCATAGCCGATGCCGGCCAGCGGTCCATGCATGATCTCAGTTTCGATGACAGCGCCTGTCCCGTCGTAACGGGGTTGCTTGAAGGCCACCCATTTCAGGCGCTGGCGGGGATCGGCGGTCTGGGGGACGTCGTTGTAATCCGAGAAGGCGAGGCCGTATTTCGACCAGTCGCACTTGGGCCGCCAGCCAAGTTCGCCCAGGCCCTTCAGGGGCGGGGGCGGATTATCCGGGCCGAACTTGTAATGTTCCTTGGCGACCGCAGCGAGGACGGCGCAGTCATTGCCGCTGACCTCCACCGAAGCGGGCTCGCCGGGGTTTTCGGGGAATTGGGTGGAGGCACAGGCCCAGACCAGCATGGCCGCCGCCGACATAACGAGAAGATTCGCAACACGCACCAGTCGCTCCTTGATGCCGGCTTCTTGTGGCCGGGCTGTCGTCAGGAGTCGCGGGCGTTGATGGCGAGATCAGGGCAAGGTGGCGGCTTCGTCGCCCATGTCGAATGAAAATCAGGCCATCATCTTCCGCAGCATCTCCAGCGCCGTGACGATGGTTTCGCGGCGCACCTTGTCGCGGCCGATATCTCCGAAGCGCATCGCCTGATGGAAGATCGGCTTGTTCTCGCGCGCGACAGCGAGATGGACGAGGCCGACCGGCTTGAGCGGCGTGCCGCCGCCGGGGCCAGCAACGCCCGTGACAGCGACTGCGAGATTGGCGCGGGATAGTTCGAGCGCGCCTTCGGCCATTGCGCGGACGACCGGCTCGGACACGGCGCCCGCATCGGCAATGAGGTCGCCGGGGACGTTCAGCATCTCTTCCTTGGCGCGATTGGAATAGACGATAAAGCCACGCTCAACTGTGGCGGACGAGCCGGGGATTTCGGTGAGCAGGCCTGCGATCAGGCCGCCGGTGCAGCTTTCGGCGGTGGCGATCTTGAGGCGTCTCTGCTGCGCCTCGTCGAGCGTCAGGCGGGCAAGCATCAGAAGATGGTCGTCGAACATGAGCGGCCTCCAGCGCGGGAGGTTAGCGGTGTGATGCCGCCACCGCTAGGTCAGAGGCCGAAGGGGTTGAGAATGAAGCTCTCGACCCCCGGCGGAAAGTCGATGATGAAGCCCGCCGCGATGAGGAGGCAGAGAGGCGCATAGTATTTGCGGTTCAGCGCATAGAACGGCGTTGCGCGGGCATAGTTGAATGCCGGCGTCAGGTATGGAGCGAGACCGCGGAGGCCGAAGACGAGGATCAGAGTGACGTAGCCGCCGTAGATGATGAGCGCGAAAAGTCCCTCTGGCAGCAAGACGTGGCGCAGGACGACGATTACGGCGGCTGCAACCAATGCGCTGGCGACCATCAAGCAAGGGCCCAGCTTTGACGCTACGGAGCTGCTTGTCCCGGCAACGCGCTCGCTAAGGGACCTGGCATCTGTTCCCGGCCAGAACCCTCCGAAGCCCCAATAGAGGTGGAGCAGGGCAATTGCCGAGAGAATGGCGATCAGGCTGATCGCTATGATGTTCACGTCGACAGCAGGACGGACGCCTGCGCAGCGATGCCTTCCTCGCGACCTACAAAGCCGAGCTTTTCGGTGGTGGTCGCTTTGACGCTGACGGTATCAATGGGAACGTTCATCGCGTCGGCGGTCGCGGCGCGCATGGCTTCGCGGTGGGGCGAGATTTTCGGGCGCTCGGCGAGGATGGTGATGTCGGCGTTGGCGACGCGGTAGCCGCGATCGTGGGCGAGCTTCACGGCATGCTGCAGGAACTTGATCGAGGCAGCGCCTTTCCATTGCGGATCGGATGGCGGGAAGTGGTCGCCGATGTCGCCCAGCGCCAGCGCGCCGAGGATGGCGTCCGTAAGGGCGTGCCAGCCGGCGTCGGCATCGGAGTGACCTTCGAGCTTTTTGGTGTGGGGGATGCGCACGCCGCAGAGGATGACGGCGTCGCCGGGTTCGAAGCCGTGGACATCGAATCCGGAGCCGACGCGGACGGTGGGGCCGGCGATCAGTTTTTCGGCCACGGCGAGATCCTCCGCATAGGTGACCTTCATAAGCTCATGACGGCCCGGCGTCAGTGTTATCCTGGCGCCGGCGGCTTCCACGAGCGCGAGATCATCGACTGCCGGGTCGATGATGGAGGCGTAGGCGCGCGCGATCGCGTTCCAGCGGAAGGCCTGGGGGGTCTGGACGCGCACGAGGCCGTCGCGGCTGACCGAGCTGACGGTCGGTGTGGTCTTCAGTGCGTCTGCAACGGGGAGGGCGGGCGCTGCGGCGTCGGCTTCGTTCAGCGCCGCGAGTAGCTCGTCGATGACGGCAGGGCTCAGGCCGGGGCGGGCGGCGTCGTGAATCAGGACGCGATCGGGAAGCATGGGCTCGAGCACGGCCAGCCCGGCGCGGACGGAATCGGTCCTTGAGGCGCCGCCTGCGACAACGTGGATGTTCCAGGCGTGGGGCAGGAACGCGCGGACACGGTTCTCTTCTCCGACGGGAACCACCACCGCTATCGCCGCAAATTTATTGCAGCGCAGCATAGTCTCGATGCTCCAAAGAAGCATGGGCTTGCCGGCCAACACCAAAAACTGCTTCGGCGTTGCCCCGCCCAGGCGGTTGCCGGAACCGCCCGCAACCACGACAGCGGCCGCTTTGAAGCCCAAAAACGCCTCTTGATTGTGCATTATTGACGCCTTCACGCAGGTGAGGTCTAAGTGTAGGGTGAAATATGCCTAAAGATTGGGCAGTTCGGCGAGCCTTGGAGAGACTGTTTCGTGTTCCGGGTAGGAGATGTCCAGATCGCCGCGCCGGTTTTCCTGGCGCCGATGTCGGGCGTGACTGACGCACCGTTCCGGCGTGAGGCCGACAGGTTCGGCGCGCCTGCCGTGGTGACGGAGATGGTCGCGGGCGCAGAGCTGGCTCGCGAGACCGAGGAATTTGTCCGGCGCGCCGTCCCGCACAATGGATCAGGTCCTTTTATCGTTCAGCTGGCCGGGCGGGATCCTGAGTGGATGCGCGTGGGCGCGGAACTCTCGGAAGCGGCCGGCGCCGACATTATCGACATTAACATGGGCTGCCCCGCGAAAAAGGTCACGGGCGGACAATCGGGCTGCGCGCTGATGCGCGAACCGGAGCTAGCGCGGCGCCTGATCGCGGCGACGGTCGCGGGAACGCAGCGGCCGGTGACGGTGAAGATGCGGCTAGGCTGGGACGACGCCTCGCTCAACGCGCCAGAGATTGCGCGGATCGCGGAAGGCGAGGGCGCGCGGATGGTGACAGTCCACGGCCGGACGCGGATGCAGTTCTACACCGGGACCGCCAATTGGGCGCGGATCGCACCGGTGGTCGAGGCGATCAAGCTGCCGGTGATCGCGAACGGAGACATCGAGAGCGGAGAGTCCGCGCGCGAAGCGATGAAACAGTCGGGCGCAGCCGGCGTGATGATTGGTCGTGGCGCGGAGGGGAGACCCTGGCGACTGGCAGAGATTTCACACGGTGTGTTTGGCACGCCCTACCGCGAGCCGACACGTGAAGAGAAGCTGGCCTCAATGCTCGATCAGGTTGCTGGCTGCGTGTCGCTGTATGGCGACCGGCTTGGCGTGCGGGTCGTGCGCAAGCACGTCGCCGCTTTTGTGGATGCTTGGTGCGAGGATCACGGATTGCCGCCGATGGCGGAAACACGTGTTGCGCTTTGCAGGATCGAGACGCCGGCGGCGCTTCTTGATGCGTTGGCGGCAGCGCTTGGCAATCGGAGGAACGCGGCATGATCACGTCAGTACAGGACCCTACGTCCATCGCGGCGCGTGTTCTGGATGCGATGCCGTTCGCGGTCATCGGGTTGTCGCGGCGAGATACGGTCAGCTTTGTGAACCCGGCGGCGGAAACCCTGCTGCAACGCTCGGCTCCGCTGCTGCGCGGACGGCCGTTGACAGACTTGTTGCCGGAAGATGCGCCGCTGCTGGATTTCATCGGGCGGGCGCGGCGCGAGGGCGGGATCATGTCAGCGCGATCGGTTCGCGTCGGAAGCCCGCATATCGCGCCGATCGATCTCGATGTCTCAGCGTCACCCGATGGCGACGATGGCGGTCTGGTGCTGACCTTCCTTCCGATCACGCGCAATACGCAGGACGAGACCAATGCAGAGGTGAATGCGTTCGCCCAGATCGCGCGCATGCTCGGCCACGAAGTGAAGAACCCGCTGGCCGGCATTGTCGGCGCTGCACAACTGCTGGCGCGGCAGGCGAGGGATGAACAACAACCGCTGCTGTCGCTGATCCGGGAAGAGGGCGCGCGCATTCAGCGGATCGTTGATCGGTTCTCTGCCTTTGAAACGTTCTTCTCGCCACGCACGCGGATCACCAACGTGCACATCGTGCTCGACAGCGTGATCGATCTTGCCAAGGCAAGCTTCGGGGCAAATGCGCGCTTCGACCTGATGTACGACCCATCGCTGCCGGAGATAGAGGTCGACCCCGATCACCTGCATGAGGCCGCGCTGAACCTAGTGAAGAACGCGGTCGAGGCGGTGGGCAATGCGCCGAAGCAGGCGCGGATTTCCGTGACCACGCGCTATCGAGCCGGTTTCCGGTTTGCGGGCAGGGACGGCCCGCGGGCGCGTGGAGCGCTCGAGATATCCGTCACCGACAACGGGTCCGGCGTGCCGGAATCGACGGTGGCGCGCGTGTTTGAACCCTTCTTCACCACGAAATCCGGCGGCGCCGGCATTGGTCTGGCTGTCGTTGCCGAGATCATGCAGGCGCATGGCGGCTTCGTGGTTCTCGACAACAGCGCAAGCGGCGCATCCCTGCGGCTGCTGTTCCCAATGACGCGCCAAAAAGGAGCGGCCAAATGAGCGGTCCGACAATCCTGGTCGCAGATGATGATGCGAGCGTAAGGCTCGTTATCTCGCAGACGCTGGCGCAGGAGGGCTATCATGTCCGCGCCACCAACACGATGTCGGCCCTCTGGCGGTGGATTCAGGCGGGTGAAGGGGACCTGCTGATCACTGACGTTTATATGCCGGACGAGTCGATCTTCGATCTGCTGCCGCAGATCCGGCGGACGCGGCCGGACCTGCCGATCATCGTCATTTCCGCGCAGTCGACTGTGCTGACCGCCGCGATGGCGTCGGATCACGGCGCCTACGATTATCTCCCCAAGCCTTTCGACATCGACAAGCTGGCCGAAACCGTGCGGCGTGCGCTGCAGAAGAAGCCGTCGCGTGGGCAGGAGACAACCGGGCGCCGCGCCGAGAAAGATGAGGCGCTGCCACTGATCGGGCGATCGAAACCGATGCAGTCGGTTTATCGCGTGATTGCGCGCGTGATGAACAACGATCTCACCGTGCTGATCGAAGGCGAAAGCGGAACGGGCAAGGACCTCGCGGCGCGAGCGATCCACCAGCTCGGGAAGCGCAAGTCCGGGCCCTTCGTTCCGGTAAGCCTCGCAGCCCTGCAGCGCGACCAGGTGGAAGACGAGCTGTTTGGCGCTGGCCGTGATGACCGCGGACGCCGCCGTGGCAAGGTCAGCGAAGCGGACGGCGGATCGCTGTTCCTCGACGAAGTCGGGGACATGCCACTGGAAGCGCAGACGAGACTGGTGCGGTTCCTTCAGGATGGACGCTTCGCGACCTCTGGTGACGATCTCGACGTGCGGATCATCGCGTCGACCAAGCACGACCTGAGATCGCTAGTGGATCAGGGGCTATTTCGTGAAGACCTCTACTATCGCCTGAACGTCGTCGCCTTGCAGCTCCCCCCGCTGCGCGAGCGTAAGGAAGATATTCCCGATCTCGCGTCGGCATTCCTCGTTCGCGCGAAGAAGGAAGGCCTGCCCGAGAAGCAGCTCGACAAGAGCGCGTATGACCTGCTGGTCGCCTATGACTGGCCGGGCAACGTTCGGGAACTTGAGAACGTCATCCGCCGGCTATCGGCGCTTAGCCCAGAGCCGGTGATTTCGGCTCGCGAAGTGGAACGCGAGCTGCGCTCGTCCACGCGCGCCGTGGCGGGGGAACGCGAATTCGAGGCGGAGATCGAAGCACTGCTGTCGCGGCATTTCATCTCGGCGCTCTCCGCAGATCCCGACAAGGACCCGGACGGCGGCCAGATCTACCAAACCGTGATCGAGCAGGTGGAGCGCCCATTGATCAAGCTCGCGCTCGCGGCCACGAGTGGAAACAAGGTGCGCGCGGCGGCTTTGCTTGGCCTGAATCGCAATACACTTCGTTCGAAGATCAACGGCTTGGGCGTCGGCGGTGACGACTAGCAGTCGCCCGTCAGGCGAATCATAAGCCGGCACTACCCCAGCAGCGGCGTGCGTCGCAGCCCAACAGCTGAAGTCTGTTGCATCCCTGCATCAGAGTGTGCTTTGCTCGTCACACAGTGTTGCTCATCCGCCGCAGGTATCTCCTGGAGAAGCGGGAAGCAGCATCAGGGTGATTGATCGCCCCGACAGGAAGCCGCCCCCGTTCGTCAGGTAGGAGGCAGCACCAGCCGGGCCAGCGGGTAGAGTGCATGCCTGACACGACCACGATGACCGATGCGAGAACGAGGCTCGGAAGAGCCACGTCGAACACGTTCAAAGTCTTGTTCGGTCTCGCCGCCGTTGTGGCCGCCGGTGCTACCTACGTCGCGATCACGGATTCCAGCCCGGGCGCGGCTGCTCAGCCGGGCTTGTTGTGGCTGCTGATCGCGAACCTGATCCTGATTGCCGGCATCGCCACGGTTCTGGGCATGCGGGTGTTCCACCTCGTCCGGGAAAATCGCGAGACGGAAGGCGGCGCCCGCCTAAGGCTGCGGATCATTTTCCTGTTCTCGGCGGCGGCGGCCATTCCGACAGTGATTGTCGCCGGCTTTCTGGCTGTCGCGATCAATCGCAGCGTTGAAGGATGGTTTGGCGAGCCGGTGCGGAATGTTGTCGCCAACGCCCAGGCGGCGGCCAAGGCGTCGGTCGATGATGTGAAAGAGGACGCCACCACGCAGCTCGCCGCCATGGTGAGCGACCTGAACACGCCGGATTATGTTTCGGCTCTTCAGAAAAGCCCCGAAGCGTTCCGCGTGGATCTGCTCGGCGGGCAGGCGCAGTTCCGCGATTTTGCGCGCGCCGCGATCATGTCGTCTGATCGCAATCGCATCAGCGAATGGGTTGCGCCCGAGGCGCTTCCTTTCCGGATTCCAACTGACAAGTGGTGGAGAGACGCAAACGAGGGCGCCGTCGGCGGGATCGTCGACGAAAAAGAGGTTGTCGCATTCGTAAAGCTGCAAGCTTATCCCGACGCCTACCTTTATGTTTCGCGTCCCATCCCTCCAGTGCTGAGCCAGAGGCTCGCCCTGATCGATGCAGACAACCGCCGTCTGCGCGAAGCGGAAGTGCGCCGGAACAGCCTCGCGGTGGTTCTAACGCTGTCGTACATCGAAGCCGCGTTGCTGATGCTGCTGGGGACGGCGTGGCTTGGCATGACAGCGGCTTCGCGTATCGCCATGCCGATTGGCGCGCTCGCGGGCGCCGCGCGGGCAGTTCGCGACGGAGACCTCACCGTGCGGATTCTGAGGCCGTCCGTGCGGGATGAGATCGCAGACCTTGCTGATGCCTTCAACGAGATGACGGACCGCCTGTCGCGCCAGACGGCGGCGCTGGATCGCGGCAGGATCGATGCTGAAACGCGTTCGGCCTTCATCGAAGCCGTGCTTTCCGGCGTTGAAGCCGGCGTTATCCGGGTCGACAGCAACCTGAAGATGACGATTGCCAACGCGTCGGCTCAAACGTTGCTGGGCTTTGTCTATCGGCCTGGAACGGCCATGGATCTGGGGCAGGTCGCGACCGAGTTCGTTGTCGCTACGCGCCGTTCGATCGAGACAGGGCAATCCGTCGATACCAGCTACAAGCGCCCGGTCGACGGGGCGACGATGCATCTTCAAGTGCGGGTTGCGCCGGAGCATGACGGGGCAGGGGCGGTTATCACCTTCCACGATACAACCAGGCTCGTGCTCGGGCAGAGACAGGCGGCCTGGCGGGATGTGGCGCGGCGCATTGCGCACGAAATCCGCAACCCCCTGACCCCGATCCAGCTTTCGGCGGAGCGCTTGCGCCGCCGCTTCTCCACCCAGATCACATCTGACCGTGAGACGTTCGAGAAGTGCACAGACACGATCATGCGTCAGGTCGCAGACATCGGCCGCATGGTCGAGGAATTCTCTGGCTTTGCCCGGATGCCGAAGCCGACCTTTGGCGAGTTCAATATCGTCGATATGATCCAGTCCGTGGCATTCGCTCAGCGAATGGCCACGCCGGCGATTGCCGTTTCGGTCAACGCACCGGTGCATCCGGTTGTGATTCTGGGCGACGAGCGAATGCTCGCCCAGGCGGTGACCAATCTCGTGAAGAACGCCGCCGAAGCCGTAGAGCGCCAGCTCGAAAGCGTCGTCACCAAGTTTGGTTCGGTGATGATCGACATCTTTGAGGATGTGGATGAGGTTCAGGTGACAGTGCGCGACAACGGACCGGGCTTCCCGGTTCAGGACCGCGAGCGTTTCCTCGAACCCTATGTGACGACAAGAAAGAATGGCGTGGGCCTCGGTCTCGCCATTGTTACGCGCATTGTTGAGGATCATGGCGGCCGGATATGGCTGGGTGACAACGACGCGGCGCCAACCGGCGCACGCGTCGACATTCGCATGCCGATGCAGCCCAAGCCTCTCGAAGAACCTGTGGCGTATGCTCGCGAAGGAGTAGCCTGATGGCGGCAGAAATCCTGGTGGTGGACGACGAGGCGGATATCCGCGAACTGGTTGGAGGCATCCTCCAGGACGAGGGCTTCGCCGTGCGAACGGCGGGCAATTCCAGCGACGCCCTTGCGGCGGTCCGTGCGCGGGCGCCTCGGCTCGTGGTTCTCGATGTCTGGCTGAAGGGATCGGAGCTGGACGGGCTCGGCATCCTGTCGATGCTGAAAGAGATGGACCCGTTCCTGCCGGTGGTCGTGATATCAGGCCATGGCACGGTTGAGACTGCGGTCGAGGCGATCCGGCGCGGAGCGTATGATTATCTCGAGAAGCCGTTCAAAGCCGAAAAACTCATCGTTACGATCCAGCGGGCTATGGAGAACGCCGCGCTGAAGCGGGAAAACTCCCGCCTGCGCGCGCGGTCAGCATCTTCCCACGAACTGGTTGGCCACTCAGGCATTCTCGCGCAACTGACTGGCTCGATCGACAAGGTTGCGCCGACGAACAGCCGCATCATGGTTTGCGGTCCGCCGGGGTCGGGCAAGGATCTGGTGGCGCGGCTGATCCATGAGCAGTCGAACAGGGCGACCGGGCCTTTCATCGTCGTCAACGCAGCCGCTATCGACCCGGACAATGTCGAGAGCGAGCTGTTCGGTGAGGAGTTCGGCGACGGCAAGGCGCCGAAGATCGGGCTGTTCGAGCAGGCTCACGCAGGAACGCTGTTGCTGGACGAGATATCGGACATGCCGCTGGCGGCTCAGAGCCGGATACTGCGGGTGCTGGTGGATCAGCGCTTCCGGCGCAGGAATGGCCGCGACGACGTGACGGTGGATGTACGCGTCATTTCGACGACGGCCCGCGACCTGAGGTCAGAGATCCAGGCCGGGCGTTTCCGCGAGGACCTGTATTACCGCCTCAACGTCGTGCCCGTGGACGTTCCTTCGCTGGACCGGCGCCGTGAGGACATTCCCGATCTTGTTGACTACTTCGTCCAACGCGTTGCGGATGCGACAGGCCTTCAGCCTCGTCCGTTCAGCGAAGACGCCGTGGCGGTGCTGCAGGCCAGCGAATGGCCCGGCAATGTGCGGCAGCTTCGCAATGTGGTGGAGCGGCTGCTCATCCTTGCCAATGGCGAGCCGCCGGGGCCGATCACGGCACAGCATCTCCCTAGCGACGCCAAGGGCGGCGGCGCCTCTGCGGCAGGATCGATGCAGATGATCTCGATGTCCCTGCGCGACGCACGGGAGCATTTCGAGCGTGAGTACCTCGCGATGCAGATCACGCGGTTTGGCGGCAACGTGTCGCGGACGGCGGCCTTCATCGGCATGGAGCGCTCTGCGCTGCACCGGAAGCTCAAGGCGCTGGGCGTTGATACCAGCCTCGGTATCAAGGAACCGCAGGGCTGACAGGGCAGGTAGGGCTCGCGCCACCTGCCGCCTGTGTTGCATTTCGCCGCGGCGCCAGCCGTTCGGGCGCGTATTCCGTGACATGACGCCCGTTGGGGCGGGGCGATCTCATGACCATAGCTTGAAGGGCAAGGCATTGCTCATTGCACGCTGGAAGCGTTAAACGTGAGGCAAGGCCCCAGCAAAGAAGGCTCGGAATATCCATGTCGTCTGACAAAAAACAAAACCTGCAGGACATTTTCCTCAACGCCGTGCGGAAGGGGAAAACACCCCTGACCGTGTTCCTTGTGAACGGCGTTAAACTCCAGGGCATCGTGACCTGGTTCGACAATTTCTGTGTTCTGCTCAAAGGCGAGGGACGCCCGCCGCAACTGGTGTACAAGCACGCCATCTCGACCATTGCGCCCAACGCGCCGGTCAACCTTTTCGAGAATGAAGACGAGGACTGATTGCCGAAAGACCTGATCGATCGCCGGCCACCTGAAGACATTGCCGCGGTCGTTCTGCCTGTCATCGGCGGCGCCGACGTCGCGAGGTCCCGGCTGGAGGAAAGCCGGGGGCTCGCGGAAGCGTTGGGCGTCAAGCTGGCTTTCGCCGAGCAATTGAACGTTCGCGAACCACATCCTGCCAGGTTGCTCGGAGCGGGACAGCTCGATGCGTTGCAGCGGCGCTTCAAGGAAGACGGCGTCACGCTTTTCATCGTCGACGGCGCGCTGACGCCTGTACAGCAGCGCAACCTCGAGATGGAACTCAAGCTCAAGGTCGTGGATCGCACCGGGTTGATCCTGGAGATCTTCGGCTTGCGCGCTCGAACGGCTGAAGGCCGACTTCAAGTCGAGATGGCGCGCTCACTCTATGAGCGGTCTCGACTGGTCCGAACCTGGACCCACCTTGAGCGCCAGCGCGGCGGCTTTGGTTTCCTCGGCGGCCCAGGCGAATCCCAACTCGAAACCGACCGACGACTGCTCGACAAGCGCATCGCCGGCTTCAAGCGCGAGCTGGAAGAAGTACGCCGGACACGGCGCCTGCAGCGCGATGGCCGAGCCAGACGCGGGGCGCCAGTGGCCGCTATCGTCGGCTACACCAACGCCGGCAAGTCGACGCTGTTTAACCGGCTGACATCATCGGACGTGCTGGCAGCCGACATGCCGTTCGCGACGCTGGACCCGACCGCCCGGGAAATCGTCGCTGCTTCGGGGCGACGCATGGCGCTTGTCGATACCGTCGGCTTCATCACGGACCTGCCGACCACGCTGGTGGCTGCCTTCCGCGCAACACTGGAAGAAGCGATGGAAGCCGATGTTCTGGTGCATGTCCGCGACATCGCGCACCCGGACACTGAATATCAGGCCAATGACGTCCACACGATCCTCGAACAGCTCTCCGAAACGACAGGACTGGATCAGCCGCCGATAATCGAAGTCTGGAACAAGGCCGACGCGCTGGATGAAGCCACCCGTGATGTGCTCAGCAAGCGCGCCGCGGAGCACAATCCGCCGGCGCTTCTTGTCTCCGCGCTGACCGGGCAAGGTGCTGACGAATTGCTTTTCCACATCGAGGCAGCGCTGTTTCGCAACCGCAAACTGCGCGACGTCATGATCCCGGCGGCGGACGGACGACTTCACGCGTGGCTGCACAACAACTGCGAAGTGTCGTCAGAAATGTTGTCTGGCGACAGCGACCTCAAACTGGAAGTCTTCATGACAGACGAAGACGTGGCGCGCCTGCGGGCAATGTCTCCGGACGTGCGTATCAACGGATAGGGGCAGGTTGAGATGGCAATACGTGGACAGATCGTTTTTTCGATGATTGCCGCGGCCCTGATAGCCTCCGCCTGTCAAACCGCCACCCTGCCGGCGATGCTCGTTGACCCGCCCCGCGATGCGGCTCATCCGGCGCGCATGGAAGTGCTCCATATTCCGTCAGGTGGTGTGGAGATCAATGGCGTAGCTTATCTCGCCAGCGGGGATGGCACACACCCGACGCTGATCATCGCGCACGGCTGGCCGGGCAATGAGAAGAACCTTGATCTCGCGCAGGCAGTGCGTCGTGCGGGCTGGAACGCGGTGACCTTCAACTATCGTGGCAGCTGGGGAAGCCCCGGCGAATTCCACTTCGCGCAGGTTCCGGAAGACGCGGCGGCTGTCATCGCCTGGCTGAGACGACCGGAAGTCGCCGCGAAGTACGGCATCGATCCGGCAAAGATCGCACTGGCCGGACACAGCATGGGTGGATGGGCTACGGCACAGGTCGCATCGAAAGACCCGGCCCTCATCGGAGCCGTGCTGATTTCGGCGGCAGACATGGCGCGGCTTGGCGATATGCCCCGCGCAGCCGCCATCGGCGCGGCGTCTGGCAATGCCGAGACGCTGGTGACGACGCCGGAGAAAATGGCTGACGAGTTGGCTGCCGTTGTGAAGACACTGCCGTTGAAGCTGACCGCCGACGGGCTAGCGAAGCTGCCTGTCCTGATCCTGTCGTCCGACGACGGGCTTGCAGCCGGAACGGACGCTCTTGCCGCCGCCATTCGCCAGGCCGGCGGAAAGGTGGAAACCGCGCATGAGGCGACCGACCATAGCTGGTCCGACCGGCGTATCCGGCTGGCAGGACTGGTCATTGATTGGCTGAAAGCGCTTCCGGGCGCAAAATAGTATCCGGCGGGATGGTGCTGCCGGGGAGGATTGAACTCCCGACCTCAGCCTTACCAAGGATGCGCTCTACCACTGAGCTACGGCAGCATCCCGCGGAGGCGATCGCATAACGGAAACCCCTCGCCATGGGAAGGGGAGGTGTGGGATAGGCGAGAATGTCGCGGAATCCTCCAAATAAGCCCAAAAAAGCGATGACCGAGGCTGAGCGTCGCGAAGCGCGCCTCGCTCAAGCCCTGCGCGCAAACCTGAAGCGCCGGAAAGCTGCGGGGCAGGCAGGCCATCAGAATACCCCCGGAAAGCCTGAACCAGGCGAGGATTAGCCGGGGCGCCGCCTTGTCGCGGACGAAATCGGGCTCATAACCATGGCCCATGGACAAGCTTTCGATTCTCCCCAGCGGCCCAATGGAGGGCCGTATCCCGATCTCTGGCGCCAAGAACTCGGCGCTGAAGCTGATGGCGGCGTCTCTGCTGTGCGAACAGCCGCTGGTGCTGACGTCGATGCCGAACCTGGCGGACACAAGGTTCATGGCCAAGCTGCTGCAGAGCCTCGGCGTGGTCGTCGAATGGCCAACCGGCGAGGCCCTGTGCCGGATGGATGCCGCAAACATCACATCGACGATCGCGCCGTATGATCTCGTGCGGAAGATGCGGGCAACGTTCAACGTGCTTGGGCCGCTGCTGGCCCGCGTTGGTCACGCTACGGTTTCGCTGCCGGGCGGTTGCGCCATCGGCGCGCGGCCGGTCGACCTTCACCTGAAGGCCTTTGAGGCGATGGGCGCCGATATCGTCATCGAGGAAGGTTACGTCAAAGCGGCGGCGCTGCGCGGCCTCAAGGGTGCCCACATCAACTTTCCCTTTATTTCAGTCGGCGCGACCGAGCACGCGATGCTGGCGGCAGTTTTGGCTGATGGCGAAACCATCCTTGAGAATGCCGCGTGCGAACCGGAAATCGGCGACCTTGCGATTTGCCTGAATGCCTGCGGCGCCAAGATTACGGGTTACGGCACGCCGACGATCCGCATCCAGGGCGTCGCGAAGCTCACGGGCGCGCGTCATGATGTGATCGCTGACCGTATCGAGGCCGGCACCTTTGCAATCGCCGCAGCCGCCACCGGCGGAAACGTTTTCCTTGAGGGAGCACGCGCCGAAGACCTCGGCGCACTGATCGATGCGCTTCGCAAAGCCGGCGTGACCGTAGAGGTGGAGCCCAAGGGGCTGCGCATCAAACGTAATGGCAGCGGTCTCGTGGCTGTCGACGTGGACACGCGCCCGCATCCGGGCTTCCCCACCGATCTGCAGGCGCAGTTCATGGCCCTGATGTGCATCGCGGAAGGCACGAGCACGATCCGCGAGAACATTTTCGAGAACCGCTTCATGCATGCGCCGGAACTCAGCAGGCTTGGCGCGAACATCACGGTTCGTGGCAACGAGGCCATCGTCAAAGGTGTATCGAAGCTCAAGGGGGCGCCAGTGATGGCGACGGACCTGCGCGCTTCCGTAAGCCTTGTGATCGCCGCCCTGGTGGCCGAGGGCGAAACAACGGTGAACCGCATTTACCATCTCGACCGCGGTTTCGAACGGCTGGAAGAGAAGCTCGGTCGTTGCGGAGCGAAGATCACCCGTTCGGGTGATTCTGCCTGATATTCGAGCGCTCCAAGCGTGCTGGAGCCTGCCGCCAATCTGGTCTAGGGAAGTCGCGTCTGGGCGCACGCCCATGAACGCGGAAAAGCTTATGGCAACGAACGTACTGAGACTGCTGGCGGAGGATGCCGAAGGGCTCGGTATCATCGCGTCCGCCGTTCAGGACGGCCTGGTCAAGCCGGAAGACCTCAAGCTCGATGCGCGCTCGCGCACGTTCGGACTTGAGATCAACCGTTTCCAGTGGGAACGCGCCGGCAAGCGCATGCCGTTCTTTCGTTCGCGCGCCGTGCTGGCGTTTGCAGGCGTCCAGAATGTGCGCAGCCGCGCTGTGTCGAAAGATATCGACGCCGTACATTCACTGATCGACATTCGCTTCGATGAAGCGGCCGAAGCGCCCGCTGGCGCCATCACGCTGGTTTTTGCGGGCAGCACGCAGATCGAGCTGAGCGTCGAGTGCATCGACGTGACGCTTATGGATATCGGGCCAGCCTGGCCAACGCGCCGCAAGCCCGATCATGGGAAGCAGCGGCCATGAGCATTCGTCGTTTTGACGCGCAAGCTGATGGCTTCACCGAAACGTTCGGCGAATTCCTGGCGTTGCGCCGCGCGCAGGGCACGGAAGACGTACATGCAAAGACTGCCGTTATCGTGCGCGACGTGCGCGAGCGCGGCGGCGAGGCGGTAGCGCAGTACACGCAGCGCTTTGATGGGGTGAAGCTCGATCCCGATACACTGACTGCCGATGGCATCGACTTGTTCGAAGCAGCGGAGCGCTGCAACCAGGACGTTCGCGAGGCGCTGGATTTTGCTGCCATCCGCATTGAAAGCTACCACGCGCAACAGAGGCCTCAGGACCATTCCTTCATTGATCCTGCCGGATTGGAGCTTGGCTGGCGCTGGACGGCGGTTGATGCCGTTGGCCTGTACGTTCCAGGCGGGCGGGCGAGCTATCCCAGCTCGGTTCTCATGAATGCCGTTCCTGCACGCGCTGCGGGCGTGAAGCGCATCGTGATGACGTCCCCGGTTCCTGGCGGCCAACTGAGTCCGGCGGTGGCTTATGCCGCTCTGCGCGCTGGCGTGACCGAGTTCCACCCCATCGGCGGGGCGCAGGCCGTCGCGGCGCTGGCTTACGGGGCAGGGCAACTGAAGCCCGTCGACAAGATCGTTGGTCCCGGAAACGCTTATGTAGCAGCGGCAAAACGCATCGTGTTTGGCGATGTGGGCATCGACACAATTGCGGGCCCGTCCGAGATCACCGTTGTCGCGGACAATCAGAACAACCCTGAATGGATCGCCGCAGATCTTCTGTCGCAGGCGGAACACGACCCTCTGGCGCAATCGATCCTCATCACGGACGACGACGCGTGGGCCTCGCGCGTCGAGGACGCTGTGCAACGGCAGATGACGCTGCTCGCGACTGCGCCGACGGTGGCTCAGGCGTGGAAAGACTACGGTGCGATCGTGCTGGCCCCGCTGGGGCGCGCCGCCGCCATCGTGAATCAGATTGCCCCAGAACACGTTGAGCTTGCGGTTGCGGATCCAGACGCCATTGCGAAGGATGTGCGACACGCGGGCGCGATCTTCCTTGGTCGCTTTGCGCCGGAAGCGCTTGGCGACTACGTCACGGGTTCCAACCACGTGCTGCCGACATCCGGCGCAGCGCGCTTTGCCTCGGGACTGTCTGTCCTGGACTTCATGAAGCGTACGTCGATCCAGCGCATCAGCGAGCAGGGCTTTCGTCATCTGGCGCAGGCGGCGGAAACTTTGGCGAAAGCCGAAGGCTTGCCGGCGCACGGGCTGTCCGTGTCCATCCGTCGGGGCGAAGGATGACAGGCCAGCCGCGCATCGCATCCATCCTGATCGATGAGCGAAGCCTGGCACCGGCCGGGCCGGATGCTGAGCATGAACGGAAGGTCGCGATCTTCGATCTGCTGGAGGGCAATCACTTCCGTGTCGTCGGGCATGATGGCGGCCCCTATCACGTCGTGCTGTCGTTGGCGGATAACCGCCTGGTCTTCGACATCGCGGAGCAGGACGGCGCCCCGGTTCGGAAACTCCTGCTCTCACTTACCGCACTGCGACGGGTGATCAAGGACTACTTCATGATCTGCGACAGCTATTACGACGCCATCCGCAACTCCACGCCCTCACAGATCGAGGCGATCGATATGGGGCGGAGAGGGTTGCACAATGAGGGGTCGCAGGTTTTGACGGAGCGGTTGGCGGAGAAGGCGGAGGTGGACTTTGATACGGCGCGGCGGTTGTTCACCCTGGTGTGCGCGCTGCATGCCCGGAGCTGATTTTTCCTAGGAATCGACGAATCCCCGGGAAAGCGTGTATAGGGGCGCCTGCAAGACGAACCGCCACCCAAAGGGAGTTTCATGGCGAAGGAAGAACTTATCGAGTTTGAAGGCACTATCGTGGAACTTCTGCCCAACGCGACGTTCCGCATAAAGCTTTCCAATGACCACGAAATCATTGGCCACACGGCCGGAAAAATGCGGAAAAACCGCATCCGCGTGCTCACGGGCGACAAGGTGCTCGTCGAAATGACGCCTTACGACCTGACCAAAGGGCGCATTACCTACCGCTTCAAGTGACCGGGCCGCAGGCGGGCCAGGCGCGGCTTGCGCTTGCCAGCGCGAGCCCGCGCAGGCTTGCCCTGCTGGAGCAGATCGGGCTCAGGCCCGATGAAGTGCTGCCGGCTGACATCGATGAAACGCCACTTCATCAGGAGCGCCCGCGCCAGCTGGCGCTGAGGCTGGCCGTGGCCAAGGGACGGGCAGCCCGCGACCGCCTCGACCTTACTATGAGTATTATACCGGGCGGGGGATCGGCCCATAATAATCATATGCTCAGCGCCGACACGGTGGTGGCCGTCGGGCGGCGGATCCTGCCCAAGGCGGAGACCGAAACCGAGGCACGCGCGTGCCTCAAACTTCTGTCGGGACGGAGCCATGACGTGCTGACGGCGGTGGCCGTGCTGGCGCCGGATGGGCGCGAAGCCTCGCGCGTCGTCGAGAGCCGGGTGACGTTCAAGCGGCTGTCGCTGACCGAGACCGAAGGCTACATCGCGAGCCGCGAGTGGCAGGACAAGGCAGGCGGCTACGCGATACAGGGCATCGCCGGCGGCTTCGTCACCGACATTGCCGGATCATATTCCGCCATCGTCGGCCTGCCGCTTTACGAGACAGCATCACTGCTTGAAGGGCTCGGCTATCCGGTCGGTCAGCGCTGGAGCAAGCCCGCGTGAAGGCGACGCTGTGCATCGATGACGCGGTGGGCGAACATCGGCGCGCTCTGCTCGACAGCACGGGCCGTCCTTTCCGGCTGGAGATCGAGCGCTGGAGCGAGCGTGACAGCCGCGCAAAGCTGGATGAAATCTGGTGGGGCAGGGTGAAGGCCCGCATGCCGGGCAATCGCGGTTGGTTCGTTGACCTTGGCCTTGAGGCGGCCGGCGTGATCGAGCCGACGCGCGCGACGACAGTGACCGAAGGCGCGCTGCTGGCGGTGCGCGTGAAATCCGAAGCCTGGGCCGACAAGGGGCCGCTGCTGAGCCTTGCCGACATGTCGCCATCGGCGCCGAGGCCGGACGGCCCCGCACGCCATGCGGCCGCGAAGGATGACCCCTTCCTGCGCGGCGCCGAGATCGTCGCGACCGTCACCGGCGCCGACGCGCGGCGGGACGTCGATGCGGCGGTGGAGGAAGCGCAGCAGCGCGTCCATGTGCTTCACGGCGGCGGCGATATCGCCATCGATGCGACACGCGGGATGACCGTGATCGATGTGGACAGCGGCAGCCGCGCATCTGGCGCCGATGCGGAGGCGTTCGCACTGGACCTGAACCTGGCGGCGGCGGACGAGGCGGCGCGGCAGCTCGCGCTGCGTGGCGCGGGCGGGCTGGCGGCGATCGACTTTGTCGGGATGCAGGCGGCGAAGAGCCGGCGCGCCGTGGCGGAGTCTTTCCGCAAGCTGCTGGCTGCGCGGCTCGGGCGGACGAGTGAGGTTCTGGAGGTCTCGTCGCTGGGCGTGTGCGAGGCGGCGATTGCGCGGCGCATCCGCCCCGTGCGCGATGCACTGGCGGCGCCGACGGCGGAACGCGAGGCGCTGGATGCGCTGCGGGCAATCGAGACGGTGGGATGGGCGGCGCGGGGCGCCCGAATCCATGCGCGGGTCTCGACACAGGCGGCGGCATGGCTGGAGCTTGATCCGGTGGGCTGGAAGGACCAGCTAGCCAACAGAATCGGCGCGCGCTGGGCCATCGAGGCCGGGGCGAGGGCGCCCGGCAACCCGGAAGTGTGGAGCGCGTAAAATGGCCTGTCCGATCTGCTCCAAGCCGAAAGACCCCAAATTCGCGCCGTTCTGCTCGAAGCGCTGCGCGGATGTGGACCTGTCACGCTGGCTGAAGGGGTCCTACGCCATCCCCGGCGCCCAGATGGGCGAGGATGACGAAGACGGGCGGTCCAGCAGCACGGAATCCCCTGAAAACAGGGACTAAAGAGCCCGACAGAAGGGCATGGACAGGGAATAATCGTTTCCCTATACATCGCGCCTCTTCGCCGCGAGGCGCAGGCCCGGATAGCTCAGTTGGTAGAGCAGCGGATTGAAAATCCGCGTGTCGCTGGTTCAA
>Ga0075163_10000137_pt1 | contig 82852 bp, 80 predicted proteins | sample JI1023141ADNA_FD_71478 | JGI IMG/M metagenome (GOLD analysis project Ga0075163, IMG submission 71478) | Wastewater effluent complex algal communities from Wisconsin, to seasonally profile nutrient transformation and Carbon sequestration -... | ecosystem: Engineered > WWTP > Effluent > Algae... | reverse complement strand
TAAATACCCGATCAATCTTAATGTCGGTTAATTTTATTCCCGGTTGGAGACCCATATAGTCTAAAGCTCGGGTCAACCGCGCGCGACGATTTTCATCCGCCTCGGCACTAGGATTTGGGACATAGCCGTCGATAGGCGCCACATCCTCGGGGCTGGTTCCCCAAGTGACTTGCGGTGCAATCGTACTCGCATCCAGAACAATTTCACTATCGTAGTGAGCGCCAGAATCGGATGGCAAGGTTTTCCAATAAGCCACCGCAGCTTCAAAAGTCGCACCCTTAGGCGCCATCGGCCGCCCCTTGATGTAGTCAAAAGTCACATTATCAGGCGCGATTAAGCCTGCGCGAGCGCCAGCTTCAATTGACATATTGCAAACGGTCATCCGACCTTCCATGGACAAAGAACGGATTGCTTCACCAGCATATTCGATAACATAGCCGGTACCGCCGGCCGTACCCAGCTTACCAATCACAGCAAGAGTAATGTCTTTTGCTGTCACGCCTGGAGATAACGTTCCATCAATACGCACCAGCATATTTTTTGCCGGGCGCTGGATAAGCGTTTGGGTGGCAAGAACATGTTCGACTTCGGACGTGCCAATACCAAAAGCTAAAGCGCCGAAAGCGCCATGCGTGGACGTGTGACTATCACCACAAACAATCGTTGTTCCTGGTAGGGTGAACCCTTGCTCAGGGCCAATGATATGCACAATACCCTGGCGAATATCGTCCATGGATAAATAGGGAACCCCAAATTCAGCGCAGTTGGCCGCTAGGGTTTCCACTTGAATGCGACTTTCTTCGTCTTTAATGCCTTGAGCGCGGCCAGATGTCGGAACATTATGATCTGCAACTGCAAGGGTTGCTTCAGGACGCCGCACTTTGCGTTTTGCCATCCGTAAGCCCTCAAAGGCTTGCGGACTAGTCACTTCATGAACCAAATGACGGTCGATATAAATCAGACAGGTCCCGTCCTCCCCGCGGCTAACAAGGTGACTATCCCAGATCTTATCGAACAGGGTGCGCGGCCCAGCCATAACTATCTATGCTCCCAAAACTCGCCCCAGCACTTCTACCCTTGAGTTTAAGGGGGCGGGGTTACGAGAGGCTTTACATACTCTGAAAGGTGTCTTGTGGAAAAGTGGGAAACCGCAGGGTTAGTGACGATTTTTCTATATAGAAATAAGAATTTATTCTTATTTAACTGGTTTTCGCTTGAATAAAGCCAGGCGTGCAGCACCATAACGCCGTTCATCCCAAAGAAACCAAGGCTGGGGCGCATCGAATAGTTCAGACGCAGCAATCTCAACGACGGCAAGGCTATCATCAGTCAGCCACCCAGCTTTTGCTATAGCTAAAAGCGCAGGGCCTGCAAGCCCAGAGCCGTAAGGTGGATCAAGAAAAATTAGCGACTTAGGATCACCTTTTAGGGTTGGCGGTTTGCATGCATCGCCCAAAATGAAATGACACTGCGCCATTACTCCCAAAGCTTCCGCATTCGCCTTTGCAACCGCTAGGGCATCACGTGAATTATCAACAAATGTGGCATGAGTGGCGCCACGCGATAAAGCTTCAAGCCCGAGTGCTCCACTACCACAAAAAGCATCGCAAACAGCAATATCCTGCGGCAACCCTGTGCCGTCACCTTTTAAGTCACCATGCGCCAAAATTGAAAACAAGGCTTCGCGGGCACGATCCGACGTTGGCCGTACTGCTTCACCCAGAGTCATTTTCAGACGTCGGCCTCGAAACTTTCCAGCAATAATTCTCATGTTTTTTTAGCGTATGACCGCACAGGAACCGGGATAGTAAAACTGCCACCTAACTGTTCCCGTAGAATTTTGCGCGGAACCTCCACAGCCTCACGCTGAGGAAGATCCCCTAATTGAAAGGGCCCATAAGCCAATCGGATCAGGCGCGATACCTGCCAACCCAGATGTTCACATAAACGCCGGATTTCGCGGTTTTTGCCCTCAGCCAAGCTCATGGTCAGCCAGGCGTTACGCCCCTGCATGCGATCTAATTCTGCTTCAACGGCGCCATAGCGAACGCCGTCGATCGTTATTCCCGTCGCCAAGCGCTTAAGGTCGCTTGGCACAGGTGAACCAAAAACTCGAACTCGGTAACGCCGCGTCCATCCATTTTGCGGCAATTCCAAATGCCGCGCGAGCTCGCCATCGTTTGTCAGCAACAGCAGACCTTCTGAATTCAAATCAAGTCGCCCAACAGAAACAACTCTCGGCAATCCCTTTGGTAAATTTGCAAATACCGTCGGCCGCCCCTGCTCGTCTTTATGGGACGTAACCAATCCAGCCGGCTTGTGATAACGCCAAAGCCGCGGCGCATCTGCCGCAGGCAAAGGCTTGCCATCAACCGTTATCCGGCCAGGGTTATCAACGACAACCCCTGGTGCAGTTAGAACCTCCCCATCGACAGCAACACGGCCTTCGGCAACCCACCGCTCGGCTTCACGCCGCGAAGCAAGCCCCGCACGGGCTATGAGTTTGGCAACGCGTTCGCCTCGATTTGACAGGCCTTGTCCGGAAAGAGAGGTTATTTTTTTAGTGATTTTTGTCTGGGTCATAACCGGACTTTAAAGTCGGAATCTTATGCTGTCCATTGACAGCAGACCCTCTTCCCCTTCAAGTCATCTTATGAAGACCAATCCCTTTATGAATGAAGCTATCGCCGAAGCCATCGCTGCCGCCAGTCGTGGCGAAGTTCCTATCGGAGCCATTTTGGTTGATAGCATGGGTAAAGTTTTGACCTCTGCCGGCAACCGAACTGAAGAACTTAACGATCCGACGGCCCATGCAGAGATATTGGTTATCCGCGCCGCCTGCGCCGCTCGCGGCGAACCCCGTCTTCCGGATTGTGATCTTTGGGTGACCCTTGAGCCTTGCGCTATGTGCGCTCAGGCCATATCAAATGCCCGGATACGGCGGCTTTACTACGGCGCCTACGATGCGAAGGGTGGTGGTGTAGATCATGGCGCTCGGATTTTCTCTCAGTCAACGTGCCATCATCAACCCGAAATCTATGGTGGCATTGACGAAAGCCGCACGGCAACTTTGTTAAAAGATTTTTTTGCTGTCAGACGTTAGTAGCCGCATCTTTTGCTGATTCAATGGCGCGCCACCCAATATCCTTACGACAAAAACCTTCGGGCCAATCAATCAGACCAACAGCTTGATAAGCCTGGCGTTGCGCCTCAGCGATATCGCGGCCCAAGGCAACAACATTGAGAACTCTTCCGCCATTTGACAGCAGGCGGTTGCCTTCTTGTTGGGTTCCCGCATGAAAAATCGTTACGCCAGGAATCTCAGCAGCAACATCAAGATTACCGATAGCCGTACCCTTATTATATTTTCCTGGGTAACCCTTTGCCGCCATGACCACGCATAAACTTGATTCATCGCGCCACTGTATTGCGCAACCATCAAGCTTACCGTCGCAAGCCGCGACAAGAAGAGGAACAAGATCGCTTTTGAGCCGAGGCAACAACACCTGACATTCAGGATCCCCAAATCGCGCGTTATATTCGATCAGCTTAGGTCCCTTAGGAGTAATCATCAAACCGGCGTACAAAATACCTTTGAAGGGGAATCCTAGCTTTTTCATCTCGGCCAAGGTAGGTCCGATGATGCGCGACATAACTGTTTGAATGACAGTTGGTGTCATGACCAGCGCCGGAGAATAAGCTCCCATTCCTCCCGTATTCGGGCCCTTATCTCCATCAAAAACACGTTTATGATCTTGAGCCGTGGCTAAAGGTAGAGCTGTTTCTCCATCGCACAGAGCAAAGAAACTTGCTTCTTCGCCTTCCATAAATTCTTCGATAACAACTTCACCACCCGCTAGCCCGAATTCGCGCCGGACCAGCGCGGCATCCATCGCATCCATGGCTGCATCCATGGTTTCGGCAATAACGACACCCTTGCCTGCAGCAAGGCCATCCACTTTGATTACGATCGGCAAGGTTTCATTACGAATATAGGCTTTGGCCGTCGTACTATCGGTAAAACGCCGATAGCGCGCGGTCGGGACCCCTGCCCTTGCCGCAAGATCTTTCATAAACCCTTTAGAGCCCTCAATCCGCGCCGCCGCCGCTGTAGGGCCAAAAGCGCGGATACCCGCTGCGTTTAACCGATCAACTAAACCTTCGCATAGGGGTATTTCTGGCCCGACAACTACAAGATCAACTTGTTCTGTTGTAGCAAAATCAACAAGGGCACTTAGGTTTTCAGCCGCGATGGGTATGCAATGCGCAATCTTGGCGATACCTGCATTACCAGGAGCACACCAAAGAACTTTGGTTAAAGGTGAAGCCGCGATCGCCCAACACAAGGCATGCTCACGCCCCCCTGATCCTATAACGAGTATACGCATGACCGCCCACCCAAATGCCTGTTGTTTTAGGCTTATATCTAAACACCTTATTGTATCACTTGTCGTAACCTGGGGGGCTGTATCATAGTCAGGGGTTATGAGCCAGCACCCAACTGCCACCCTCCCCAGCAATTTATACGAATATACTGTGTCCGAACTCTCAGCAGTGTTAAAAACCACTGTTGAGGAACGCTTTGGCCATATACGTTTGCGGGCCGAGATTTCCGGATTTAAACGGCATGCTTCGGGGCACTTATACTTTACGCTAAAAGATGACACCGCATGCATCGATGCGGTTTGCTGGCGGACTTCTGGTGGAAAACTAAGCCTTCAGCCTGAAGATGGACTTGAAGTTATCGTTACAGGCCGGTTAACAACTTACCCAGGACGCTCAAAATATCAAATCGTCGTTGAAGCGATGGAGCTTGCTGGCCAAGGCGCTCTTCTGAAAATGCTGGAAGAGCGAAAGAAACGGCTTGCAGCAGAAGGCCTTTTTGATCCTGCACGCAAAAAACCCCTACCTTTTCTCCCTGGGGTGATTGGGGTGATTACCTCACCGACCGGGGCGGTCATTCGCGATATTCTGCACCGACTAAAAGATCGTTATCCCTGCCGCGTGTTATTATGGCCGGTAGCTGTACAGGGCGAGACAGCCGCAGCTGAAGTTACAGCAGCCATTAAGGGATTTAATCGCCTCAGTGCCGGAGATATAATTCCGCGTCCCGACGTAATCATTGTTGCACGAGGCGGGGGATCCATCGAAGATCTTATGGCTTTCAACGAAGAAATTGTGGTTCGTGCCGCAGCAGAAAGCACAATACCCCTAGTGAGTGCCGTTGGACATGAAACAGATACAACCTTAATAGATTTTGCTGCTGACATACGCGCCCCAACGCCGACTGCAGCCGCAGAAATAGCCGTTCCCATCCGTACAAATTTGGTTGAAGCGCTCATAGATTTAGGGCGACGAGCAATTGGCGGCCTTGGCCGATATGTTGGCGAACGCCGCCTCCATTTAGACGGCCTTGCACGAGGTCTCATCGATCCACGTCGCTTGCTAGAAGCAAAAAACCAAAAGCTTGATGACGAAACAGAACGCCTTATGTTGGCCGCTCGAAATTTGGTCGAGCGTCAGGGGCAAAAGATTTCACAGCTAACGGGCCGGCTCCGATCACCCATAGAAATCTATCGGCGTAGCCTGGATGGATTAACCCGTACTGCCCCTCTTATGTTGAAGGCGATACAACAAAGTCTTCGTACAACAGAGCGCCAGATGATGGCGACGGGCGCATTATTGGAAAGCCTTTCTTACAAAAGAATCTTAGACCGCGGCTTTGTTTTGGTGTTAGGCGCGGATGGCCACCCCATTCTACGGGCGACGGAAGCAAAAGCCGGTGCAGAAGTTGCGTTGACTTTTGCCGATGGCACGGCATCTGCTCAAATTCTAGCCGGACCAAAAGGGTCGGAGCCCTCTAAACCGCGCCGTCAAACAACTCCGCCTACTCAAGGAAAACTTATATGATTCGCTGGGTTAGTTCGGTTTTTTTGTTCACGATCTTGACTACCCCGGCCTTAGCAGATGAACGCCCCTTCTTGCTAACAGGCAAAATCGAACAGGGTGGGTTGATTGTTGGCAAAACCCAACCTAAATCCATTGTTACTTTAGACGGACATAATCTACGGGTTTCCTCTCAGGGCGACTTTGTTTTTGGATTCTCTCGGGATCATGGCCCTACGGCTATACTTTTTGTGCAATTACCTGACGGTAAACAAACTCAAGAGACGATGAATATCGCCAAACGCGATTGGCAGATCGAACGCGTTGATGGCTTGCCGCCTGAAAAAGTTACACCGCCCAATGAAACAATTTTAAAACGAATTAGAGACGAAGCTGCGTTAGTTACCACAGCGCGAGAACGGGATGATGACCGTACCAATTTCATCGAGGGATTTACTTGGCCAGTGCTGGGCCGCATCAGCGGCGTCTACGGAAGTCAACGCATCTTAAATGGTGAGCCGCGCGCCGTACATTATGGCGTTGATATCGCTGCACCGCGCGGCACACCTATTACAGCGCCTGCTGATGGACTTGTGACATTGGCTTATTCCGAAATGTATTTGTCGGGAAATACACTGATCATTGATCATGGCCATGGTGTAAGCTCAACAATGATTCATATGGATACAATGACTGTCCATGATGGAGAGTTTATCCATCGTGGCGACGTCGTTGGCACTCTTGGTGCGACAGGGCGCGCTACAGGACCTCACCTTGACTGGCGAATTAATTGGTTTGAGACCCGTATTGATCCGGAGCGCCTGGTTGGCCCTATGCCAATGCCCACAACCAAATGACGCAATAAGTGACATTTACGCGCCCTACTATTGCCCTTCGCGTCGCCAAGCCAGAATAATTGTTCCCAATAAAACGGCTACAGCCAGCAACGGCGGCAATACAGACATCCGCCGCGCACCAATGGTCCTGGCTTCTCCGCCTGTCTTTAGGCCAATCCAATCCCTTCCACTTGCATCCTGCTCTGCAGCAACGCGGCGTAGTGCTGGCATTCCATCTTGAAGCCAGCGCACGCTTCCCTTGGTCGCAGTCGCTAGCTTTCGGAGCCTATCACCTGTCGCACGCACATCAGCGACTTCAAGAGGGTTAGGTGGGCCAACAGCTACCAATGCCTTCCGTTGGCCATCCTCTGCACGATACAATCCGGATTCAGTAATCTCGGTACGCGCAACCGCCCGCCCCGGAGCTTCCTCCTTGAGGGTTACTGTCTTTATTTCTCCAGAAGGTGAAGTTAAAGTAACAGGTGCAAACTCTTTACTTAGAGAACGGCGACGAATCTCTAATTGATTGCCTTGGGCAACCAACCGCAAATCTTCTTCTTCCAAGTCCGGTTCTTTCATCAACCAATGCGCCATACGGCGCAACAGTTCGGCTTGCGGACCACCTCCTTCAAAACCTCTGGACCAAAGCCACATGTGATCCGAGGCGAGCTGCGCTACACGACCTTTGCCATAGCGATCAAGCACCAACAATGGGCGATTATCCACTCCTGTCATCAATACCTCACCACGCTGTGCTTCCATACCAATTTGACGAAACCAACGTCCCCACGTGGGATCACTGGTTTTGCCGTCCTTATCAGGTGGAGGGTTCGCCCCAGGTAAATCTTGAGTAACCGGATGACGCTGGCCAAGATCTGACACCATAGGCCGAAAAGGACGTTCGCTTGTGTCTCCGGTTGGGGCGCCGGGCAAAGCTACTTTTAAGGGAGTTGCATAAAGACTTAGCTGCGTTGCATAAGTTGGACCTGCTGCTTCCAGAAAGGCACCCCCTTGATCAATGTAATCAACAATATTCTGTAGATATGCGTATGATAAAATACCTTGACGGCGGTAACGATCAAAGATCACCAAATCAAACTCTTTAAGCTTTAATTCAAACAGCTCTCGCACAGGAAAAGCGATTAGCGACATTTCGTTTATAGGCGTTGCATCATATTTTTCTGGAGGGCGCAAAATAGTGAAGTGAACCAGATCTACCGCAGGATCTGCTTTCAAAAGAGATCTCCAGGTTCTCTCCCCTGCATGGGGCGCGCCTGACACAAGAAGAACCCGCAACCTGTCACGAACCCCCGCCACACCCACCGCAGCACGATTATTTTCTAAAGTCAGTTCTTGAGAGCCCGCTTCTACCTGCAGCTCAAATGCAATCAGTCCTCGCCTTTCTATATTCACGGTTATGGGCGTGGCGACACCTATAGGAACCGTAATAGGCGAGCTTGATATATTTTCACCATCCCTACGCACACTAAGATCAACCGTGGAGCCAGCAGGCGCGGCTTCGTCATCGACACGAACAGTAAAGCTTAAGGGGCGACCCACAATACCGTAACGTGGGGCATCGATAATCGTTAATCGGCGATCAATTTCATTCGGTTTTCCCGTCAAAAAAACATGCAACGGGGTTTCAAGACCAGACTTTGTTGGATCCTCAGGTATATCATGAACTTGTCCATCGGTAATAAGAATTGCGGCCCCTCGCCGACCAGGGGGGACATCTGCCAAAGCGCGCGTTATATCATCAATCGCCAATGTGCCTTCACGGCGTAATTCATCAATTCCCGTTGCCGTCCCCACAGCTAACCGCCGTAACTCGACTCCTGGTGTACGAGATAATGTTTCAGCGAGTTGATTAGCGGCTTTCTCTGCATCTTTTTTGCGCGTACCGATAGCTTGGCTCCGACTCTCATCAACTGCTAAAACAACTACATTGGATAGAGGCTCTTGCAGATTGCGCGTTAAAACTGGATTCCATAATGCAACCGCAAGCACTGCCATTGCACTTGCTCGCAGCCAGCTTCCTCTGGCACGACGCCATAGAGAAACTCCAAATAATATAGCTGCGACAGTAGTCAGGGCTGCAACAAGCCCTCCCGTGATTAACGGATCAAAACTGAGAGTATAGGTTGGTATCATTCGCCCAGCCTTTCGATGATTGCCGGGACATGGACTTGGTCCGTCTTATAACTGCCTGTCAAAGCATACATCACCATGTTAACGCCTAGACGATAGGCCATCTCCCGCTGAGCATCACCACCAGGTACAACTGGATAAAGAGGTCGACCGAGTTCATCTGCTGCCCATGCGGCAGCATAGTCGCCATAACCAACAATAACCCCACTCACACCATCGTTAACGCGATCTTCGGTCGCCTCGACCCACAAAGAACCACCTGACCACCGACCCGGAAACTCTGACAGGAGATAAAATGATTTTGTTAAAACATGATCTTTAGGCACAGGACGTAAAATGGGTAATTGCAAACTGCGCCCCAGATCACGGAGCCGTGCCGCTGCTGCCCCCTGCGGATTACCATCACGCACATCAAGAATAAGCGTTCCACCGCTACCCATAAAATGGGACAGGCGCTTTATCGCTTCGGGCGAAACCTCAGGTTGGCGTGCGTCAATCGGCCAATATAGCAATGCAAAAAAAGCAAGATCATCTCGCGACGGGTCGACGCCTAAAGGCTCTGCTGGCTCTGCTGAGGTGCGTTGCTTTAAAATATAACCGAGACCCGTCAAGCCGGCACGACTTGTCTCATCAACTTCACGAATACCCGTTACAACATAGGCTAAGCGTAAATCCAAAGATGCTTTTGAAGCAAAATCGTCGGCTGAAGGTGTTGTTTGTGCCTTAACCTGACTACCGGAGAGTAATAGCCCAAACAAGATTAGTATCCCGACAGCTGTTTTCCTAACACCAGATTCAATTTTGTTATTGCCATCAAAACGAAGAATACCGCGCAAGATTAAGGATGCTATTGCCTCTAGCAATAACAATACAAAAGCTATTGCCAACAGATATCCCGCTAAATCTTTGACTGTTGTCGGCGTATAACTTTGTCTCTCCACATTGGGAGGAAAATCACTTAAAATTTTTATCTCACTAACGGTTGGCCCAAGATTAAGCGCTCGACGCATATCTCCTTTGCCGTAATATCCAGGCGGTTGATCAAATGAAACGGCGCTTGATTGCGACTGTTCCGCCTGAAGAGGCCGAGCACCTAGACCTGTGCTTGATAAGCGCCCAAAACCATCCAATAATTGTATGGCCGGCAACGGCCCTTTCGTTAGGGAAGCGCTAGAAACACCCTCGGATAAGGCAACAATGCGACGTAGCATATCAACAAATAATCCAGACAGAGGAAGGCTAGACCATTCTGGGGTACCTCCTGTGTGCACTAAAATAAGCCAACCTTTTCCACGCTTTTCCGCCGTTACTAATGGTGTTCCATCCGTAAGCTGAACCCAGCTGCGCTCAGTAAGATCAAGAGATGGCTCTGCTAAGATTTGTCGTTTTACCGTTACATCATCAGGAATGGCTAACCCGACGAAAGGGCTCTGATCTGAAAAAGGCGCCAAGCGTGCTGGCTCGCCCCACAATAAAATTCCACTCAAGGCCCGCTCGCCTCGCCGAAGCCGTACGGGCGCAAAATCGTCCTCTGCTTCCGCTAAGTGTGATCCTGCAAATCTAAGCGCAATACCGCCTTCTTCAATCCAGCGATCGACCATTTGACGTTCTGTACCTTTTGCGGGCGCCTTATCCGCAAACACTAAAACGGCAAGATCCCGTTTTAGTAACGCTTCTATGGTTCCCCGCCTAATCTCGACAAATGGCTGCAGAGCTTTATCAACATAATATAAGGGATCAAGAAAGGGTTGCGCGCTATCCGGCGACCCTTCAGTTATTAGCCCTACGGGACGACGCTTAGTTCCTTCATCCGCGAGTGCAACTCCGGCCGCAGTCCGCTTGACCGCCACTTCAACCCGTCCCAATTCATTACGTAGCTCCAAGGGCAAATCTAATGCTGCAGTTGCTTCCGTCGCACCAGCCGGAAAATTTATCTGAAGCTCTGCAAGAACACGGCCATTCTCCGCATAGGCAGTTACAGGCACAGGTAACGTGATATCTGTCGCAGGACGATGCAGGTTTATCCGCAATATTGTATCATCATTTTCTGGAGGCAGCAAAACAACGGGCAATTCGTCTTTTAGGGGAACATAGATCGTCAGCTCACCTCGTTGTTGCAATTGTAAGACTAAAGCTTGGGTTCCCTCTCCCTCCAAACCGTCACTTAGATACATTGAGGTAGCTTGTGAAATCGAAACCGCTTTGAGTTGTGCGCTTGCGGCCACCCGGTCAGGCGCCCAAGGCTTCGGTTGAAGGGCCAAAACTCGCTCGCGCGCGGCACCGGGTGATAGTGGCCCTATAACCTTCGGAACACCATTAGCATCAACAACTGGTGCCGTTGTCATAAGGTAGACATCTCTAGCTTCTTGAAGGGCCTTATCAATAAGATCAACAGCGAGCTGCTGACGTGACTGCCAATCGGCAGCACTTGCCCAGCTATCATCAACAACCAAAAGTAACGGACCTTGTCCGGCTAACCTTTTTCCCGGAGAAAAAATAGGCTGCGCAAAACCAAAGATTGCCAAAATAAGAGCCGTAAGCCGCAAGGCTGTTAGCCACCACGGTGTTTTACGCGGTGTCTCTTCACGTGCAATTAAGCCAAATAGCAATCTCAATGGGGGGAAAAAAATGCGCCGCGGCGAAGGCGGAAGAACCTTCAATAATCGGTATAGCGGCGGCAATATTACCAAACCTGCTAAAGCCCAAGGCCATACAAAACTTAAGAGGCCTGCCGCCGCCGCTGCAGGAACGCCAATGACAAGCGATACGGCAATAGCAAGAGACAAAATAAGAGTAAATGCCAGACCGCGATCCATCTATCGCGCTCCATTTCCTTGCCGCGAATTTGCTGCGCTCGTTTGGGCCAAGGCTAGATGTAGTGTCATTAAACTAGATACTGCCGAAGCATCCGTGCGCAGACGAATAAATCCCCAATCTCCTGCACGCGCCAGATCGGCCAACCCCTGCTGATGGGCTTCCATCCGTATCTTGTAGTTTTCGCGGATAGATTCGACACGAGGCACTATAAACTCCTCGTTTTCAGATTCGAGAGGGGCAAACTTGACTCTTCCGACAAAAGGAAGCTCACGCTCAGCGGGATCAAGAATTTGTACCAAATGGCCGCGTACACCACGGCTGTGAAATTGCACCATACTTTGGCGCAACTGTTCTAAGGGCGTTAGAAAATCACTAAAAAGCACGACATGGCCGTAGCGCGGTAACGGCTGAAACGGCGGTAAGGATTCGGGTGATTCTCGAGAGGCTGCAAGATCATCGATAAGGCGCCGTAAAGCAAAACGTCCTGTAGTCGGCGTCCGACCCTCTTTTCCCAGTAAAGCAAACCGTTCACCCCCACGATTAAATAATGCCGCCAAAGCGATAAGAAGAATCTCCGCACGTTCCGCTTTAGTAGCCAACTGCCGAGAAGACCGCCAGACCATAGACGGAGATGCATCCCGCCATAACCAAACACTTTGTGCCGCCGCCCATTCATTTTCCCGCACATAAAGAGCATCAGACCTCGCTGAACGTCGCCAATCAATCCGGCGCAAACTTTCACCAGGTTCATATCGCCGGTACTGCCAGAAACTATCGCCACTTCCTACCCGGCGACGACCATGAATACCCTGATCAACCGTCGCCGCCACCCGTAATGCGGCCACAAGTAAGGGGGGCAGTTCCGCAGCTAAGGATTCTGCATGGGTAAGAGGGATATGAGTGTTAGGTGTTGTCATGCCACACTAAAGCTGTGCGCAAAGGTCGCGAACGATGGACTGAAGTTCGGCCCCCTCAGCTCGAGCGGCAAAATTAAGTGCCATGCGATGCCGAAGCACTGGCCCCGCCAAGGCAACAACGTCGTCCACTGACGGTGCATATCGGCCATCAAGCAAGGCCCGAGCCCGGCTGGTGAGCATCAAAGCCTGGCTTGCCCGCGGTCCCGGCCCCCATGCCACATGGCGACGGACGGCATCATGCTGTGTTGTTTCCGGACGACCTGCTCGTACCAATTTTAAAATTGCCTCAACGACATCCTGGCCAACTGGAATACGCCGAACCAAGCTTTGCGCGGCTCGCAGTCCTTCACCTGACATAACAGCACTTGGCATTTTCTCCTCTCGACCTGTCGTAGCCAGAATCATCTTTCTTTCGGCATCAAGATCCGGATAGCCCACATCGATTTGCAGCATAAAACGATCAAGTTGAGCTTCGGGCAGCGGGTAAGTGCCTTCCTGTTCGATAGGATTTTGCGTCGCCAAGACATGAAATGGTGCGGGAAGAGCCCGATAGCGCCCCGCAACTGAAACGCGTTGTTCTTGCATCGCTTGTAAAAGCGCTGATTGAGTTCTTGGGCTGGCACGATTAATTTCATCTGCCATAAGGAGCTGGCAAAATATCGGCCCTTCGATAAAACGAAAATTACGCTTGCCGTCCACCCCTTCTTCCAAGACCTCTGACCCCAAAATATCGGCCGGCATCAAATCAGGTGTAAACTGAACTCTTCGTTCATCAAGACCAAGAACGGCACCAATGGTTTCAACCAACCGTGTCTTGGCCAAGCCCGGTACGCCCACCAACAATCCGTGACCACCCGACAGAAGCGTAACAAGAGAAAGATCAATTACGTTCTCCTGTCCAAAAATCACCGCACCGATGCGTTTGCGCACCTCCGCAAGATTGTCAACCAGGGCACCTATTGCAGCTTCAGCATGGCGCGCCTCAACTGGAGCGCTGGGATCAGAAGAAATATTAAGAGACTCGCGGCCTGCCGTCACACATCTCTCCTATAAAAATTAATCATCGCTAACTCAGCTGGTAGCCGTGATATAAATACACAAGCTCGCTCGCCCAGCCCTTCATTTCCAGCTAGATTAGAGAGTGGAGGCGTGAATGAAAAGTCGCAACCCTGTAATTCCGCAGATTTGTCACGATTTCGACATCAGAATTACTCGAGATGGCATGTGGCTTTACCATGGAACACCTATTAAAAGGCCTGAATTAGTGCGGCTGTTTGCTGGAATCTTAAAGCGTGACCAGGAGGGAGCTTATTGGCTAGAAACCCCCTATGAGCGGGGCCGTATTACAGTCGAAGACGCTCCATTTATAATTATTGACTTACGAGCTGAGCACTCCGACCAAGACCGACAGCTGATTTTCGAGACGAATACGGGTGAAGAAATCATATTAGGAATCGAACACCCTTTGTATTTTGTATCCCGAGAAAGTGAAATTATCCCTTATATTGCAATGAGAGATAATCTTTCTGCACGTATTTCACGTTCTGTCTTTTACCAATTGGTTGATGAAGCAGAGGTAGTTAATATTGACGGCACATCGGAATGGAAAATCCACAGTAACGGCTATTCTTTTTCTCTTGGCAAAGATGAATAGAGCACCGCCATGACACGAGAGGAAATCGCTGCCTGTTTTTCATCGACAATCAAAAACGTAGAATCCCCATTATCTCTGCGAGGCGACGATGGCCTTAACAAAAATCTGCCGGCAGATACGCCGCCCACCCCTGCGGCCGTTTTGATCCCGATTCTGCTGCGCGACACCGGCCTTACAATTTTGTTTACCTTGCGAACGCCTCATTTAGCAGCCCATGCGGGCCAGATTAGTTTTCCCGGAGGAAGAGTCGATGCGGTGGATAGAGATTCGATTGCCACTGCTTTAAGGGAAGCCCACGAGGAGATAAGCCTGGCCGCCGATGCCGTTGAAGTTATCGGACGACTTGACCGCTATATTACTCGGACTGGCTATGCTATTGACCCGATTGTTGGTTTTGTTGATTCTAACTTTGCTGCAGAACCTGACCCATTTGAGGTTGCCGAGGTATTTGAAGTCCCGCTTGAGTTTCTTTTAGCGCCGTCAAACCGGCGTACAGAACTACGTACCGTCGAAGACGGCTTGCGGCAATTTAGCGTTTTTACTTACGGTAAGTACCGTATCTGGGGAGCAACAGCCGGTATGTTGGTTAACTTCATTGAAGTCCTCCGCTCAAACAAAGGATAAAAACCAGAATGCGGATCGCTTTAACTATCCTACTGCCACTCCTTTTTCCTTTGATCGCTTATGCACTTTGGCTGAAATGGGGCCGATATCGCCTCCGTCGTAATGGAGAAGATTTGCCTGCTTTAAATCTTGCCGAGATACCCTGGCTTTGGCTTTTTATAATGGGGGCTATTTTAGCGACTGTTGCCGTTGCCGTAACCTTTTTCGACGAAGGTGGCGCCCCTGGCTCGACCTATGTCCCTCCGCAATTAAAAGACGGTAAAATCGCACCCGGACATTTTGAAAACCAAACCGCAAAACCATGATTGCAACATCCGTAATACCTCTCCCTTCATGGATGGTGGCTCCCGGCGTCAAGACCATTCTTGATGCTTTGTCTCATGATGGCATTCCCGCAAGATTTGTCGGCGGCTGTGTTCGAGACACGATAGCCGATCTTCCTGTCAGCGATATCGATGTGGCAACCCCGCTGACTCCTAAAGATATTATCACACGCTTAGAAGCAAAAGGCCTTCGCGCCATCCCCACCGGAATTGACCACGGAACTATTACAGCCATTGCCGGGCGCGGCGATAATATCACTAAAATTGAAGTCACAACCTTGCGCGTTGATACGGAAACCGATGGCCGCTATGCAAAGGTAGAGTTTACCACAGACTGGTTAGGAGATGCCGCCCGTCGAGATTTTACATTTAACGCTCTCTATTGCGACCCAGATGGCACGCTGTATGATGCGTTCGATGGCCAAAAGGATCTTCGCGAAGGACGCGTTCGATTTATTGGCCGCGCAAGTGACCGCATTACCGAAGATCGCTTAAGAATTCTCCGCTTCTTTCGTTTCTATGCACGATTTGGCAAATTACCTCCCGATACCGAAGCCCTGTCTGCGTGCACCGCTGCCGCGGCACAAATTTCCCTTCTATCTGGCGAGCGTGTCCGAGACGAGATTCTAAAACTGTTGCAGGGCCCACGCGCTCCTGAGGTTATCCGCCTCATGAGCTCTGCCGGTATCCTTCGTCATACTCTCGAATTTGCCACGAACTTTGATCGATTGGACCGCCTTTGTGATATAGAAACTACTTTGCACCAAACATCAGCTATTCGCCGTTTAGCCGCACTTTTACCAGATAACGACGTACAAGTTTTGACCATAATTGCCGAGCGTTTACGGTTATCAAATGCGGAGGCTTTACGACTGAAAGCCGCTTTAACAGAAAAGCAGCTTTGGCCGACCCCTATCCTCACTCCTGCCGCTTACCAAGCTCGGCTTTATCGCTGGGGCGATGAAATCTTTATTGATCGGCTTCTTCTTGCTTTTGCGGATAAAGTCGTGTCGCAAACTGATAACCTCGCGTGGCGCAATCTTTACCACGCCGCACAAAAATTTAACCCGCCGGTATTTCCTTTAAAAGGTAAGGACGCGCTTGCACTTGGCCTTCAGGGCCCAGACATCGGCAAAGCCTTACGCGCCGTCGAAGACTGGTGGATCTTAGAGCAGTTTATACCCGGTTACGATGCTTGCCTGATCGAGCTAGAACGCTTTGTCTTAGTGACAAAACCATAGCCGCCGTTATTTAAGGCCAAGCAGCTTCAGGTGGCAACGACATGAGGATTGCCTCAACGTTACCCCCCGTCATAAGGCCAAATTTAGTTCCCCGATCATAAAGCAAATTAAATTCGACATATCGTCCGCGACGCACCAACTGATGTCGACGCTCGTCATCTGTCCAGGCTTCCTCCATATGATTTTGGACAATTTTTGGATAAACCTCGAGAAAAGCCTTTCCGACACGCTGGGTCAGAGCAAAGTCAGCCTCAAAATCATTCTCGAGATAATCATAGAATATGCCACCGACACCTCTAGCTTCAGCGCGATGCTTCAAAAAGAAATACTCGTCACACCAACTTTTGAAACGCTGATAGCTGTCCGCTCCGTGCGGATTGCAGGCCTGTTTTAGTGCATCATGAAAAAGCACCGTATCGGCTTCATTGGGAATAATTGGCGTTAAATCGGCACCACCGCCAAACCATCCTTTTGTTGTCACAATGTGTCGGGTATTCATATGCACGGCCGGAACATGCGGCGATCGCATATGGGCAACCACCGATATGCCCGATGCCCAAAACCGCGGATCGTCTTGCGCCCCTGGTATTTGCTTGCGAAAATCTTCCGAAAACTCCCCCCAGACGGTCGAAACATTCACGCCAACTTTTTCAAACACGCGGCCTGTCATAAGAGACATGACGCCACCCCCGCCACCCACACGATCCCATGGTTTGCGAACAAATCGACCAGGCATCATATTTGCATGGCGGGCGTCTTTGCTTCCCGTCAGCAAATCTTCCACATTCTCAAAAGCCTGACAGATTTGATCGCGAAGATCTTCAAACCAGAGGCGGGTTTGGCTTTGCTGCTCAGATAAGGGCGCTACAATAGTCATCTATAAGCCGTAGCATAAAATGAAGAATGAGCCAGCAGTCAGTTTGCCGCAAATCTTTGGTAACTTTAAAAAGCGTTAAATTATCAACGGCGCGGCAGCCCTTGGGTTTGCCGCAACGCCTCGGCTAAGACAATCGCGGCAGCAAGGGCAACATTAAGTGATCTTAATCCGGGATTTAGCGGAATGGTCACCGCAGCATCGCATACGTCTCGGACTGACTCAGGGACGCCTGCGCTTTCTTGCCCAAGCAAAAGACTGTCATCAGATCGAAACACAAACTCTGCATAGGAAACTCTGGCTTTAGAACTCAGTAAAACGAGACGCCCGGGAGGCTTTTCTTGGCGATACCTCTCCCACGACTCATATCGCTGCAATGATACATGGTCGATATAATCCATCCCTGCCCGGCGAAGCCGCCTATCATCGACGACGAAGCCGCAGGGTTCGATAAGATCCACGACCGCCCCGAGGCATGCTGCTAACCTTAATATAGCCCCGACGTTTTGAGGAATATCCGGCTGAAAAAGGGTAAGGCGCATAAAATCAAAAACCTTATTGCCAAGGGCTCAAACCTGGCCAGAGAGCATGGAGAAAGTTGCATTTATACTTAACTGGTGTATACCCCTCGCGCGTCCTTTCACGAAGCAGTTGGGACGCCCTTGGCCTTAGAGTTAGCTTATGCGCTATAATGTCGCGTTTCTCCTTGGAAGGCCGTGGCGAGGTTGTCATAAGGGGGGTGGCTCCGCCACAATTATGGCTTGAGTGCGCGTACTTTAGAAGGACTTAATCGTATGGCGATGACTCCGGATCCCAAAGCTGCCTATGGCACAGCAGGTCATACCAGCGGCCATTCTGCTGGCGCCCCCGGCGATGAGTCACGGCGGGATTTTATTTACATAATGACCGGGGCTGTAGGAGCAATCGGTGCTGCAGCCGTCGCATGGCCGTTTATCGATACAATGAATCCATCCGCTGACGTTTTGGCCCTCTCAACAATTGAGGTTAATCTGGCCCCTGTTCAGCCCGGTCAGTCCATTACAGTTATGTGGCGCGGCAAGCCGGTGTTTATACGCCGGCGCACACCTACCGAGATCGATGCTGCTGCCAAGGTCAATCTATCAGAATTAGTCGACCCACAACCTGACTCCGCCCGGGTGCAAAAACCTGAATGGCTTATCTTGGTTGGTATTTGTACTCACCTGGGCTGCATTCCATCCGGACAAAAAACAGGCGACATGCGCGGCGATTATAACGGCTGGTTCTGTCCTTGCCATGGGTCACAATACGACACCTCCGGACGCATTCGCAAAGGTCCGGCACCGAAAAACCTTGAAGTTCCCGCCTACACTTTTCTATCTGACACGACGATCCGTATCGGTTAACCACATCGAAACCGGCTCCGTTATCAATTGGGGATAAGACGATGAGTTTATTTAGCTGGAATACTGTCGATAGTGTTGGAAAGTGGATCGACGTTCGCCTACCCATTATATCGACATTGAAGGCGCACACCTCTGATTACCCCGCGCCACGCAATCTGAATTATTGGTGGGAATTTGGCTTCATCGCCATGTTCATGCTGGTGATCATGATCGCAACCGGCATTTTTCTGGTTATGAATTATACCCCGCATGTTGATATGGCATTTAATAGCGTCGAGCGCATTATGCGCGACGTTAACTATGGATGGCTGCTTCGTTATCTCCACATGAATGGCGCCTCCCTATTCTTCATAGCCGTTTACATCCATATTTTCCGTGGCGCTTATTACGGATCCTATAAAGCGCCTCGCGAATTGCTTTGGATGCTGGGCGTACTTATTCTGCTGCTCATGATTATGACGGCATTCATGGGTTATGTTTTACCTTGGGGCCAGATGAGCTTTTGGGCCGCAACCGTTATCACCAACCTGATGAGCGCCCTCCCCCTTGTTGGACAAGAGATCGTAACATGGTTGTGGGGCGGCTTTTCAGTTGGTAACCCGACGCTGAACCGCTTCTTTTCGCTGCATTATTTGTTGCCCTTCGTAATTGTAGGCGTCGTCTTTTTGCACCTTTGGGCATTGCACACGACAAAATCGAATAACCCCTTAGGTATCGACCTTAAAAGCCCGCAGGACTTCGTGCCTTTTCATCCGTATTACACGCTAAAGGGCGCCTTCGGCACCGTTCTCTTCTTAATCCTGTATTGTTACTTCGTTTTCTTTAATCCTAATGTGTTGGGCCACACTGATAACTATATTCCTGCAAACCCGTTGGTGACGCCCGAGCATATTGTGCCGGAATGGTACTTTTTGCCCTATTACGCCATGCTGCGCGCGATTGACTTTAATATCGGCATTCCTTTTACCGATATTGTCATCATTAATTCCAAACTGGGCGGTGTTTTGGTCATGTTGGGATCAATTTTGATCCTGTTCTTTCTACCCTGGTTGGATACCTCGCCGGTGCGAAGCTGCACCTTCCGACCCATCTACAAGTGGTTAGTGTTCCTGTTGATCATTAACTGTTTTATTTTGGGCTATATTGGATCGCAACCTGCTGATGCATCCTTTGGCGGGATCCCCCTGAACTGGATTGGGAAGCTCGGGACCTTTTGGTATTTTTTCCATTTCCTTGTTTTGTCGCCTGTCGTTGGCCGTATCGAGCGGCCACTTCCTCTGCCAACCAGTATTGGCACACCGGTTTTGGGAGGTCGCGCCTAATGCTTCGCTTTTTATCTTTCCGGCATCTTCTTTTACGAACTGCTCTCGGCGGTCTGGCACTAATAAGCTTGCCACTATCCGCGGCTGAACAAGAGCATGTGCGGCTTCCCCAGTACGACTGGTCGTTTTCTGGTCCCTTTGGAACTTATGACCGCGCTGCCCTGCAACGTGGGTATCAAGTTTATAAGGAAGTCTGCTCCGCTTGCCATTCCTTGCATCAATTAGCCTACCGCAATCTTTCCGCCTTGGGGTATTCAGAGGCGCAAGTTAAAACTTTAGCGGCGCAAAATGAAATTCAAGCCGGTCCAAATGATGCCGGCGAGATGTTTATGCGGCCGGCGCTTCCTTCTGACCGCTTTAAGTCGCCTTTTCCAAATGAGCAGGCCGCACGTGCCGCCAACAACGGTGCCTTGCCGCCGGACCTATCGCTTATCATAAAGGCACGCAAGGGCGGCGCAGACTATGTTCGCGCTCTTTTGACGGGGTATGAACCCGCCCCTGCGGGGTTCACCGTAACTCCCGGCATGAACTACAATAAATGGTTTGCGGGCCATCAAATCGCCATGCCTGCCCCCCTTACAGAGGGCGGCGTTTCTTATGGCGATGGAACCAAAGCCAGCGTCGATCAAATGGCGTCGGATGTTGCCACTTTCTTGACCTGGGCTGCCGAGCCCGAGGCCGAAGTCCGTAAGCGTATGGGAATCAAAGTCATCCTATTTCTTGTTGTTTTCAGCGGTCTCCTCTATGCCAGCAAGCGGCGCCTTTGGGCTAAGCTCCATTAAAAAGCTCCAAAATTAAACGAGACAAAAAAGAGGTCGATCCTGGAGTCGGCCTCTTTTAATTTTCCCCTTTGACTGTCATAGCTTAGATTAGATGCAAGACTGATAGTCGTTTATTTAACGTGCATCAATCAGGCATCTGCATTTGTCTCACTCCAGGGGGTTACGATGGCTAAGGTCCATTCCACAAACAAATCTTCGCCGCAATACGGCGAAGCTAAAAAACCGGTTATCGGTGTCATTGGTGGTAGTGGGCTCTACGAAATCGACGGATTGAAAAAAGTTAATTGGCGCAAAGTTAATACGCCTTTCGGCGATCCCTCAGATGAGCTTTGTTTTGGAGAGCTAGACGGAGTGTCGATGGTATTCTTACCTCGACATGGCCGCGGACACCGAATCCCGCCGTCTTACCTTAATTATCGTGCAAATATTGATGCCTTGAAACGGTCTGGAGTTACGGAAATCCTTTCCCTCTCCGCCTGCGGTTCCCTGAAAGCAACCCTACCTCCCGGCAAGTTTGTTATTGTGGATCAATTCATTGACCGAACCTTTGCCCGCAATAAAAGCTTTTTTGGCCCCGGTCTTGTTGCTCATGTCAGCATGGCTGAGCCCGTCTGTGGAAGACTGGGCGATCACCTGCTCACCTCAGCGCAGACTTTGGCGCTCGATGTGGTCCGCGGAGGAACATATCTGGTTATGGAAGGACCACAGTTTTCCACCCGCGCCGAATCGGAGCTTTACCGAAGCTGGGGGTGTGATGTCATTGGGATGACGAATATGCCTGAGGCAAAGCTCGCCCGTGAGGCCGAGATGTGCTATGCCACTGTTGCTATGGTAACAGACTTTGATTGTTGGCACCCGCATCATGATGCGGTCACGGTTGACATGGTAGTTAAGGTTTTGCTGGGCAATGCTGATAAGGCCAAATCTTTGGTTCGTGAAGTCGTGCCGCACTTAGCCCATCGTCGCGGCGCCTGTGACAAAGGCTGTCATCATGCCCTGAACACTGCCATTATGACATCCCCGAATGCGCGAGATGAAAAGCTTGCCGCTCAGCTCGATGCAGTGGCTGGTCGCGTACTTTCCGCTAACAAACTGTAGGGATATAAGGACAAACGCTTGGGTCTTTTTCGTAAAAAATCACTTCCGAACGACAAGCCGGTGGCAAAACAAGAGCCGGCGCCGACCTCTGCAAGCGATCGCTTAATAACGCATGCCCTTGCCAAGGGTGCTGTGGTTCAAGAAGATGATCGCACTGCGTTTCTCGGAAATGTCCTCGTCTCAATCCAATTACATGGCAAAGAAACGCGGGAAGCGCGGCAACTTCGATACCGCGCGGCAATGACAGCTTTAGAATCAACAACTGACTGGCGATTGCCCCTCGGTCCAGGATTATGGTTGTTGGGAGTGGCTAATGGGCACACCGCAGTCTACGAGACTTTAGCTGGCTCTTTAGAACCCAAAAGCAGCAGTTTTACAGTCATAGATCTTACATCAGGTCAAGGTTATGCGTGGGATGGACGCACCAATCGTGCCGTTGAAGTTGCACCAACTTCTTTTGGCGAAGAGAATCAAACCGATTCCAGGGTTCAAGGCCAGCTGCTCTTGAACCCTGAAGCGAATACAGCCGCAATGAATCGCGGAGAAGCTTCTTCTCCAGCAGAAAAAATGTCGCTTGTTTCTTCAGAGGCCAAAACAACTCCTTTAAATGTAGCTTCGACTTCTGAACCTTCTGCATCAGACGGTTCGGGTGATGTTACGGAAGAGGCTCAGCCGACTGTTGGCACCTGGCCCGGTGCTGAACGCTTCGTTCTTATTGGCCTTACAGATGAAGGCGAACTCGCCAATGTTATTCAGCAAGCGCCCGAAAATGGCCGCAAGCTTGCCGGCTTGGCAGCTACCCTTCCTGGCGAAACAACACCACGTAGTCTTATAGCCTATGCCAATCCCGATGGCCGAGTTCAAGTAACCAGTCTTTTTAGCTTCGATCGAGAAGCAAACATGCTGGATTTCATGACCTCTTTTCCAAGCAGCGAAGATGGTCTGCGGTATAATTTAACCGCGACAGAAGTCGCTGTCAGTACCAACGGTCTAGAAGCAGAGATCAGCGCAGCAAATGAATCCGGTTCATCTATAAAATTCTTTGACACAAGATTCTTTGCTCATCAACGGCGCTACCGGCTCGGCCAACCTCAACCATTCATCCTGCTTGCTTTTGCCTGCCAAATTGATGTCGTGCGGTCTGCGATTAAGGCGAAAACCGCCTCAAAGGAAACAGACCTTCCCGCGCCGTGCAATTGGCAGGCCAGCGGGCGGGTCAAAACGGTATCACGCTATTTAACTCTTGGGCGGGCATTTACGCGATTACTTGTCGCCTTTAAAAGCGATAGCGATCGTGATTTTGATTTGATTGTTCATGCGGCCGATGGCGTCATTAAGGGCGCAGAACCTCAAGTTGGTGATTTGATTGAAGCACAGCTTTGGGTTCAAGGATTTCTTGTCGCCACGCAAAGCGACCTTGCCGTTGATTGAGTCTCGCGAGAAACGAAACGGCTATATTTTTTCCATAGGCTCTTACGGTTTATGGGGTCTTTTGCCCATTTATTGGCACAGCATGGCCAATATCGCGCCGTTAGAAGTTTTATCACACCGCATATTCTGGTCTGCCCTTCTCATGATTGGCGTTATGACGGCTCTTCGGCAATGGGGCAGCATCACGACGTTACTTAAAAGTCGGAAAACCACTTTAGCCGTTACCGCCTGCGCCTTTCTTATCTCAACAAACTGGCTTGTTTTTATCTGGGCGATCAGTGTGAACCGTACCCTTGAAACCAGTTTAGGATATTTCATTAATCCACTTTTAAACGTTTTGGTTGGCGCCTTAATCCTGCGTGAGAGTCTTTCGCGATTACAAGTTGCCGCTGTTGCTCTTGCCGCTCTTGGTGTTTTCTACGCTATTTTTGCAGCCGGCCATTTGCCTTGGATTGCTCTGGTTCTGGCCGGCAGTTTTACTGCTTATGGATATTTGCGCAAAATCATGGCCGCCGATAGCCTTACAGGGCTAACTGCAGAAACGTGCATATTGTTACCTTTGGCCATAGCTGGCGTTATATGGTTCTGGGTTTTTGAAGGAATGGCTTTTGGTACGCATATTGGCGCCGAGCTTAGTTTATTTAATATTCTTCTGCTTGTTGGCTCAGGCCCCGTAACTGCGGCACCGTTACTTTTGTTTGCCGCAGGTGCTCGCCGCCTTCCTCTAAGCACCATGGGGTTTTTACAGTACCTCGCCCCAAGCCTCATGTTCATTATTTCAGTAGCACTTTTTCATGAAGCTCTTACGCCCTCGGCTCTTATAACCTTTTTCTGCATTTGGAGCGGTATTGCCCTTTATATAATGGACAATATCCACAAGCAGCGGGCCGCCAAATCATCCCCTTAAACGATTATAGATTTAATAATTACCCTATCTGCCAATTACTGTTCTGTTTGCGTTAAACGTTAAATCGGAAGAGCAAAACGTCTCCATCCTTTACAATGTATTCCTTACCTTCTTGTCGTAGCTTTCCGGCGTCCTTCGCCCCTTGTTCGCCTTTATAGGCAACATAGTCATTGAAGGCGATAGTTTCGGCCTTGATGAACCCACGCTCAAAATCGGTATGAATGACCCCAGCTGCTTGCGGCGCTGTCCAACCACGCTGAATGGTCCAGGCACGCGTTTCTTTGGGGCCAGCGGTAAAATACGTGATCAATCCTAAAAGATCATGCCCCGCTCGAATTAAGCGATCCAGACCCGGTGACTCTAACCCCAAAGTTTCGAGAAAATCTTTCTTTTCAACCACATCAGTCAGCTGGGCTACCTCAGCCTCAATCGCCGCCGAGATCACCACGTGGCCAGCGCCTTGCTCCTTGGCCATGGCAGCAACACGTGCCGACTGTGCATTACCCTTTGCAGCCTCAGACTCAGCTACATTCGACACATATAAAATGGGTTTGGCTGTAAGAAGCTGCTGTTGACGAAATAACTCACGCTCGTCAGCGTCAATTTTGGCAGCTCGTGCCGGACGGCCTTCCCGCAACACAGGAAGAATTTTATCTAGCAAGCTTGCTAACGCTTTGGCTTCTTTATCGCCACCTTTTGCCTTTTTAGCCGCTTGATCGGCTCTACGCTCAAGGCTGTCCAAATCCACAAGCATCAATTCAGTTTCGACTGTCTCTGCATCACGCACAGGATCAATATTGCCTTCAACGTGAGTGACATTTTCATCTTCAAAACAACGCAGAACATGGACGATCGCATCGACCTCGCGGATATTGGCAAGAAACTGATTGCCCAACCCTTCACCCTTACTCGCCCCGCGCACCAGACCAGCTATATCGACAAACTCTAATACTGTTGGGATAGTCTTTGCCGAACTCGCTAGCTTTGCCAGCGTTTCCAGTCGCGGATCTGGAACGGCGACACGACCAATATTCGGCTCAATCGTGCAGAAAGGGTAATTGGCTGCTTCCGCCTGTGCCGTTTGCGTCAACGCGTTAAAAAGCGTGGATTTCCCAACATTGGGAAGACCGACGATGCCGCAGTTAAAGCCCATGATTACTCCTGAAATTCCCGGCTGCCAGCTTTAGCCATTAGTTTAGCGTCTAATTAAGTCGTGGATGATGACGACGTTTGCGTTAAGAAGGCAACCCGCGTCATAAAGCGATTTGCTTCACCCCCTAACATAAGTGGTAAGGCTTCAGTTATTGCATTTAAAGTTTGCGGCAACCATTCACTATCTATCTTAGCAAAATCCGAAAGTACGTGAACATTTACAGCTTCTTTGGTGCCTGGGTGACCAATTCCTACACGCAGGCGCCAATAATTCTGTCCACAATGAGCATCAAGGCTGCGCAGGCCGTTATGCCCCCCCGCACTTCCTCCCTGTTTAACGCGCACCTTTCCAGGCGCCAAATCCAGTTCGTCGTGAATAACTAAGATTTCACTAGGATCAATCTTGTAAAATCCCATAGCCTCTCGAACAGCACGGCCAGATTCATTCATATATGTTAGTGGCCGCAAGGATAAAACCTTACGGCCACTAATCTCACCTTCACTTACGGCTGACTGAAACCGCGACCGCTCTGGACCGAAAGCATACTGTCCTCGGATGGCATCGACAGCCATGTAGCCAACGTTGTGGCGGTTTCGCTCGTACCGCGGACCTGGATTGCCAAGGCCGACCAAAAGACGCACGAGGCTTTCCTTTCACAACATCTGCTGAGAAGAGCAATCTTCTGCAGCAATCCTTATTTGCCGTCAGGCTTTTTCGCAGCTGGCTTACTCGCATCGGCCTTTTTCGCCGCATCCCCGCCTTCAGCCCCTGCAGCCGCTGCACCTTCGGCAGCCGCAGCAGCCGGCTTGTCTTCAGCTTCGTTTTGGATCGTCGGCGCGACAACGGTTGCAACAGTGAAATCCCGGGCAATCGTCGGCTTAACGCCATCAGGCAGCTGAATGGCGCTGATATGCAAACTATCGCCAATATCCATAGTCGCCAGATCCGCAACAAGTTTGTTCGGGATATTATCTGCGCGGCAGGTAACTTCGATTTCGTGGCGAACGATGTTTAAGACGCCGCCACGCTTAATGCCTGGGCATGTTGTATCGTTGAGGAACTGCACCGGCACCGCCACCGTAAGCACGGTATCCGAGCCAACGCGCATGAAGTCGACATGGATCGGGTTGTCGGTAACAGGGTGAAATTGAACATCGCGGGGCAGAACAAGCTGATTACCCTTATCAAGTTTAAGATCAACCAGCGACGCAAAGAATCCAGTCCGATGCAAAGCTTTGTTAAGTTCTAAGGGATCAAGTGAGATATTCGTGGGCGCCTGACCGTTGCCATAAATCACCGCTGGCACGCGGCCTTGGCGGCGCGTAGCCCGTGAGGCGCCTTTTCCTGACTTATCCCGCGCCGTAGCGCCCAAGCTATATGTCTTTGTCATCTTCGTACTCCCTCATCATCACAAACGGCATTACTGCCGTGCGGCCTTAGTTCATGCTCCCGGCGATCCACCGGGGCGATTATGTCGTCTCGTCCCACGCTCCTAAGGAGCGCTTATCACTGCCCGTTAGGGCGGGATCAATCGAACAGGCTTGAAACCGACTGTTCTTCGCTGATCCGGCGAATTGCGTCCGCCAAAAGCGGGGCAATCGACAACTGGCGGGCATTTTTAACTTCTGCCTGCGCCGCCGTTGCCCGAATGCTGTCGGTTGTCACCAACATTTCCAGGGGGCTTTCTTTGACCCGTTTTAAGGCCTCACCGGAAAGCACCCCGTGGGTGGCATAGGCAGCAACTGAAGCCGCCCCTGCCTCTTTCAAGGCCCGAGCTGCATTGCAGAGAGTTCCCGCAGAGTCGACGATATCATCAACCATGATGCACCGCCGGCCTTGCACGTCTCCGATGATATTCATGACCTCGGAGACCCCCGCCCGTTCGCGCCGCTTATCGATGATTGCGAGGTCGGCGTCAAGCCTGCTGGCAATGAGCCGGGCTCTGGTAACCCCCCCCACATCAGGAGAAACCACCACTAAGTCCCCGCCGTTAAAGGTAGTTTTGATATCTTGGGTGAAAATTGGCGCGGCATAGAGATTATCCGTGGGAATGTCAAAAAAGCCCTGAATCTGGGCCGCATGCAGGTCTAGGGTCAAAACCCGGTTAGCCCCAGCTGTTGTGATGAGGTTGGCAACGAGCTTGGCCGAAATAGGGGTACGGGACCCCGTTTTACGGTCCTGACGCGCATAACCAAAATAAGGGAGAACCGCTGTCATCCGACGGGCTGATGCCCTACGTAAGGCATCAAGGGTGATCAGAAGCTCCATCAAATGATCATTGGCCGGGTACGAGGTCGACTGCACGATGAAAACGTCAGCGCCGCGAACATTCTCCGTAATTTCAACGAAGATTTCTTCATCGGCAAAACGGCGGATGGTGGCCTGAGTAAGAGGTAGCTTTAAGTGACGTGCGATTGCTTCGGCAAGCGGATGATTACTTGTTCCACTAACAATCTTCATAAATCCCCCTGCCCTGTAAGCGCCGGGCGATGCCCAAAACAGGCATCCCACCGCCGCACATTGGTGCGGAATTTATCAACGCATTACCTGCCTGTAAATCATCTCGGAAGGGTCACCGAAAATCTAGCCCAAGGCCTTGCAAGTCATAGCTTTGCAACAAATGATTTTGCGGGAAAATCCTCAACTACAAAAAAATTTTGGGCAGCAACCTTTGACGAGTCGCCGCCCAAAATCTTAGCTAAATTGCCAGTTAACCCTGGCGTCGACTTGCAAACTGGTCGGCAATCTGCTGGTAGAGCTCAATAATGCGCAAAGTGCCCGCCTGAGCGACAGGATAAGCGATTTCACCCCAACTCTTCGACAAGGTTTTGCCAGGAACACCGTTAGCTTGCTTTATTGTCCCAAGGATTTTGCCATCGCGATCGATTAGTGACCAATATACTGTTACGAAACTCGATCCATCTTTAAGGACCTCGGCTTCTACCTCTCCTTTTAGAAGAAGGTCCGGACCATTGGCTCGGTTAACAAGCTTAATCTCCGTCTGCTCAAGATAAGACATAAGAGCTTTAAGAATTTGCCCATTACCATCACTTGGCGCGCCCGTCACCGGAAGCACAGCCATGGTTGGGCCACCTTTGGTCAGCTTGGCTTGGGCGACTTGGATCGGCGCACCGAGATGGATATTTCCGTCCGGCACCGTGTCCGCAACTGCCAACTTGGTTTCAGCCCGGGCAGGTGGCGGAAGCTTCGTTACCGCACTTGAGAACTTAACCAGCGGCGACGTCACAGTTTCATCGAGCGATGCTATCTGTGGGGAAATCCCGCCAGCCTTTAGCGCCGTCTTTTCCGATGAATTATTGCCAAGAATGAGATCAGACAACTGCGGTGCAGAGGCTATAGAAAGATTCTTAGCAAGGTTGGCATCATTTTTCTGCCAGCTTCCAACCGGCGCCTCAACATTCTGCGCAAAAGTACCAATCCGGCGCCCACTGGCGTCAATCAATTCCCAATAAGCCAAAACGTCCTCAAGACCACCTACCGAATCTTGGCGAAATACCTTGCCGCGTAAAACATGGTAATTTTGCTTAGGCTGCGCTGTCACAGCCGCTACACCATGGGCGCGCAAATCTTCAGCAACATCGGCGGCAATCCGAGCCGCAAACTCTGGCGCTGCGCCATGCACAGGCTCAACCAAAATGGGGGTAGAATGGCTTATATCACTCAGTTGAAGCTTAGCGCTGTCGGCCGATGCCATTTCGTTGCATGCCGACAGACCAACCATCAGAACCGCGCCCAATCCAACAAGGGCTGCACGAGAGCAAAGGAAAAAATGAGATTGCACGGAAACCCACCTGCACAAAGGTTAAAACAACGTCACGCGGCATAGTCCCATATGCTTTAGCCGTCCCCACTTCCGGCAAAGCCGTAAAAGCGTAACTTTACAACTAACAGAATAAGCCCCCGCCAATTCCGTTAACGGCTTGCCGCTGGCCATTACTACCATTTCCAGACGGCTTAAGAAAAAGTAAAAATCACAATCAAAATTAACCCTTAGATTCTAAAGTGATGGCTGACATATTGCGCCCGTAATCAGGCTCGCCCTTAAGGACGGATCGCCGATAACTAAAAAATTGACCCGAATCGGCCACCGTATCAGCGGGAACAAGATCAACGGACTGTATTCCTGCTTTTTGCAATCGCGATCCCACATAAGATTTTATCGCAAAAAAGAATTTATGCGGGCGCTCCGGGATAGATTTAAACCATCGGCTGTTTTCCGCATCGTCGCGTAGAAAAGGTTCTGGAAACTCTGGCCCAACTTCATAAGAAACTTCGCTGATAGAGGGACCTATAGCCGCGTGTAAGCGGTGTGGCTTAGCCCCTAAGGCCACCATTCCATGAATAGTGGCCTCAAGAATGCCTCCTAGCGCTCCCTTCCATCCGGAATGACAAGCACCAATAACCCCAGCCTCTTTATCCGCGAATAAAACTGGGACGCAATCTGCAGCTAAAACACCCAACAGAATACCAGGTTTATTTGTCACCATCCCATCAGCCTGGGGCGCATTAGCAGGGAGCCACACCTCATCGACCGTCACTATCTTATTGCTATGGATTTGATGACAGGTAACAAGCGCTGATAGAGGCAACTCAAAGGTGGCAGCCACACGGCGCCGGTTTTCGACGACATGGCGCTGATCATCATTGGAACCAAGCCCAACATTAAGAGAGGCATAAAGTCCGGAACTAGCCCCGCCTAAGCGAGTAAAAAATCCGTGACGAATTGATGGCAACGATAAAGTCGGAGCAGTTAAAAAAGGCAGAGGCTGAGAAGACATAGCGGTCAGCTTTCATGAAAGAAAATCAATCTTCAAATCCTGACGATAAAGAAGTCTGTGCTTGTGTGAAAGCAATCACTTTAAAAAGGGAACCCATTTGATCAGGCTCAATCAACCGCGCCACTCCCTGACGTATGCTTTCAGCTTTATCAGGCGATCCCGCTGCCAATTGTTCGCAGCGAATTTCTGCCCCAAGTCGACGTAGAAAGACACCTTGATCGATTGGACCATGCACCGCTAAACCTTTTGCTTTACCTAAAGAAGCAAGAGCCGAAAAATCGACGTGAGCACTAATGTCAGCGGCACCCGGTTCTGTTAATAGACCAACCGAACGATGATGCCGCGCCGCCTGTAGGGTCGGCAACCCTGACAAAACGTCATATCCATAATCAATTAAAAGCGCTGCGCCAGGAACTTGCTGCAGTCGCCGAGCGATTTCGCTCACGATTCCTCCTGAAGCAGGACACCACTCCACAACATCACCTTCTAATAAAGAAGGTGGAAGATTCGGCAGCGCAATTACATTAGGCGCCATTCCCAAAGTTAGATTTCCCTCATTATTGATTCCTACCATGATTTCATGCCAGCCATCGCCTTGGCGCCGAAATTGACGCACTGGCAATGCATCAAAAAATTCATTAGCAATAAGAATAAATGGCATCATAGGCACATCACTAAGGTGGTCATACCAAATGATCGGCACATTACTATTTCGCAGAAGATCATTCTGACGTGCTCTTAACGTTAAACTGGTCTCAACCAAATGAACTGACAATCCTTCCGGTATCTTTGCGCGACGCGCGACCACGCGAAGGATGTCCTGCATCAAAGTACCGCGGCCCGGTCCCAGCTCAACTAACTGTATCGGCCCTGAAATATCTAACCTTTGCCAAAGATCAATGGCCCATAACCCTAACAGTTCGCCAAAGACCTGGCTAATCTCGGGAGCAGTGACAAAATCTCCCGCACTGCCAAAGGGATCCCCTTGTTGACGCGGCTTAGTGTAATAACCGTACTGGGGATGACCCAGCGCCTCAGCCATAAACTCAGCAAGGGTTAAAGGCCCCGTCGCCCGAATGCGTTGGGCCAGAAGTTCAGCAAGCGCTGTCGTCACGCCCGACGCGACCGTGAGCTGGATGACTTTATTTCGCGAGAAGCTGAGTGACGCGACCAATTGAGCAGATAGAGCCCAATTAGGATCATTGGCAGAGAAAGAAGCTGCCCCATACTGACTGAACCCCAAAACAAACCTAAATGAGCATCGGGCTGGCGCGTAAATTCCACCAGAAATCGGAAACATCCGTACGCAATCATAAAAATGCCGCTCATAGCCCCGGTACGTCGCCACAAACCCGCTTTCCACGCGGCATAAAGGATCAGAAACAAAAGAATTCCCTCAAGGCTTGCTTCATAAAGCTGCGACGGATGCCGCGGCACAGGCCCTCCCCCGGGAAAAATCATTGCCCAGGGAGAATCACTTGGTCGCCCCCATAACTCGCCATTAATGAAATTAGCAATACGGCCAAAAAACAGGCCGAATGGCACGCTTGCGCCAACAATGTCCGACAAAGAAAAAAAAGAAAACCCATGATGCCGGGCATAAAGAAACATTGCAAAAAATACGCCAAGCATCCCGCCATGAAAAGACATGCCCCCTTGCCACATCATAAAAATTTCAAAGGGATGCTCTAGAAAATAAATCGGCTTATAAAATAACACATAACCTAAGCGGCCGCCTAAAACGATGCCTAGAGTAATCCATATGACAATATCGTCGATATGTTTGGGTGTGACAGCGCCGGCTTGCACTCGCGCCATATGGAGTGCCCAGCGCCAGCCGCATAGGATGCCAGTGATGTAAGCCAAGGCATACCAACGGATCGAAAATCCGCCGATAGAAAAAATAACCGGATCAATAACGGGAAAAGGAATGGCGAACATAAAACTCACCTAAAGAAAAGAATCCTCGGCAGCAAGATACGACCGCACGTAAGTTCGAACACCGTCTTCTAAACTTGCAAAGGGTCGGTCATAACCCGCAGCGCGCAGCCGGTCCATCCTTGCTTCCGTAAAATACTGATAATGATTTCGGATCGCCTCTGGCATTGGGATATAATCAATATCTGCCGGCTTGCCCATGGCTTCAAACACTGCGCGCGCTAAATCACCAAAGCTTCGTGCCTTACCTGTGCCAAGATTGAAAATCCCAGATACCTTAGGATGATCATACAACCAGGCCATAACGGAAGCACAATCTCCTGCCCATACAAAATCACGCCGCTGATCACCATCCGCAATACCGACGCGATGCGATTTAAATAGGCGCACTTTTCCTTCGCGCTGAATTTGCTCATACATCTGAACGACAACAGACCGTTGACCCTCCTTATGATATTCGTTCGGTCCGTAAACATTAAAAAACTTAAGACCTGCCCATTGTGGCGGCTTGAAGCCTGCCGCAGCCAACCGTACAACACGACGATCGAAAGCATGCTTTGACCATCCGTACGGATTTAGGGGCTGCAGTCGCGCAAGTATCTGAGGGGCATTATTATCATCAAAGCCTGCCTCCCCATTCCCATACGTGGCGGCAGAGGATGCATAAATAAATTTTGTCTTTTGCTTTGTGCACCACTCCCACAAACGCAATGACAGTGAGAGATTAGTTTCCGCAATCAGATCAACATCCGTTTCTACCGTCGACGAAATTGCGCCCATATGAAATATGGCTTGAACTTTTTTGCCGTGCGACGCTAAAAAATCGAACAGTCGCTCAGGCGGCACCCAATCGGCAATTTCCCGCTTAGCAATATTACGCCATTTATTGCCGGATCCTAGGTGGTCACACACGACCAACTCTGGCCGTTGCGATTTCTCTGTCCGCGCCTCTAGTGTGGCTAAAAGATGAGAGCCGATAAACCCGGCACCGCCTGTTACCACAATCATAACGCCCTTCCTTTGTCGCTCTCTATCCTTGGTCTATAGAAGCATAGCTTAACTTACGCAACCTTAGCTCACTCCTTTTATGTTATACGGCCACCGCAAGCCTTGCCAGTCAGGGATTTACCGCCCATAATTTCGCGATCCAAAAGAGTCTTTCCTGGAGGCGGCGATGCAAACAGATAAACGTATTCTCGATGACCTTGCCCGTCTTGCCAGCGGGACCTTGGGTGCTTTTTCGGGCCTTAAAGCCGAGACTGAAGCTTTCATCCGCGATCAGTTAGAGCGAATTCTATCTCGGATGGATTTAGTCCGACGGGACGAATTCGAGGCTATCAAAGCCATGGCAGCCAAAGCCCGAGAAGAAAATGATTCCCTGAGTCGCCGTCTTGCCATACTTGAGGCTTCTCCTGAAAAGTCCTCTAAACCTGGCGAAAATAAGAAACCTTCTAAGCCGGCACCGTGATTATCCGTTTATGATCCGGCTTAGGACGAGCCCTTTTTTTATGAAGCTTTTTGCACGCCGGTTGCGCCATGGGTGAGGCCCATCTTGCAGCTATTGTTGCCATCGTGCCCATTTCGCTCGTCTGTGGCCTTTTAGCGACTTGGCTTCGCCTGCCTCCCTTAATCGGTTACATGGTGGCGGGCATTGTGGTTGGTCCCTCCGGATTTGGGCTTGTCACCGATCGAGAGTCTGTGTCTGGGCTGGCTGATCTTGGCGTTCTATTGCTGCTTTATGTACTAGGCATGGAGCTCAGTCTTTTTGCTTTTCGTAACATTTGGCAAAAAGCTGCTATCACCACCTTAATTCAGGTCGGTGGCAGTGTCGGCGTTATGTTCCTGGTCGCGATGATTTTTGATTGGTCAAACGAATTCGCTGTCCTGACAGGATTCATGTTGGCCCTTTCCTCTACTGCCGTTGCAGTGAAACTTCTTGAAACCACCAATGAGTTGCGGACCCGCACGGGTCAGCTTGTCGTTGGCGTTCTTATTGCCCAAGACATTCTCGTCATGCCCATGTTGTTGATTGTCGGTAATTTGGCGACAACCGGCGTTGGCATAGAGCTTGCTGTGAAAGTGATCGTGGCGCTTGGTCTTTTGGGTGGGGTGGTTGCCTTTCTGTCACGTCGTCAGCGCATTAACCTACCTTTGGCCCGCCGACTCTCCCCTAATAGTGATTTAGCGCCCATACTTGGTCTGACCTATTGTTTTATCGCTGCGTGGATCACCCATGCTCTCGGGTTGTCGCCGGCATATGGTGCATTCTTGGCCGGTTTGTTCATTGGCAATAGCGCCCAGCGCCAGGTCATGTTGGATACAGTTATCCCGATACAAAGCACCTTGATGATGGTGTTTTTCCTTTCGGTTGGCATGCTGATTGATCTCAATAGTATTCGCGATTCTTTCTTACAGATCGCCTTGCTGCTTGGCGTCGTATTAATCTTCAAAACCGCCTTTAACATTGGTGTCTTCGCTTTACTCCGACAACCGATAGACCGCGCTTTACTTGGCGGTGCTGTTCTGGCGCCTTTGGGCGAGTTTTCATTCGTTTTGGCGCAAACAGGTGTTGGCCTGGCTCTCTTAAGCGATGCTGACTACCGTCTTCTCGTCGTGGTAACTGCAATGACCTTGTTCTTAAGTCCAGTCCCGATGTTGGTTGTTCGCCGATGGATGAACCCAGCCGCTGAGTTTCCCGAACGTACACGACCCCGTTTGACTGAAGGCGACGCTGATCGGGCTGGCCTGCAGTCTCCTAACCATCCGACCCCTCATGCCTAATTTCGCTATAGAGAAAAGTATCCGTGATGGTGGGCGTGGCGTTGCAGGCATCGATGAAGTCGGTCGAGGTCCGTGGGCTGGGCCTGTTGTCGCCGCCGCTTTTATGTTTTTAGAGCCGCCGCCTCGACGCCTTGCAGCCCGAATTGATGATAGTAAAGCTTTACCCACCCCGCTGCGCCGGATCGCAGCAGCAAAACTAGAGGCCTTTTGCGTTAAAGGCGGAGCCGTTTTTGCGATTGGTGTTGCGAGTGTCGAGGAAATTGATCGCTTTAATATTCTGCAAGCAACCTTTTTGGCGATGAGCCGCGCCCTCAAACTTTTACCCCAACCTGCCGAAGCGGTTCTTGTCGATGGCAACAAAGTACCTATCGGTCTGCCGTGCCCCGCAACACCCGTCATCGGTGGCGACGGCCTTTCCCTATCGATCGCTGCGGCCTCCATCATGGCCAAGGTTCACCGAGATGCAATTATGGCCGAACTATCCCTAATTCATAAAGGGTATGGATGGGAAACCAATGCCGGTTATGGGACCAAGGCACATCAGGAGGCTCTCCTACGGCTTGGGGTTACTACTCACCATAGACAAAGTTTTGCTCCTATACGCAACCTATTGAAATTCAAGACTCTTGACGAAACCATCCCCATGATTCACAGTCTGTTGGATTAGTTATCCACAGGGGGAAGATCGCTAGATCTAAGGCGACACCCTCTTTGCCTGCACGTCAGGCCAGGGGAGCTCATGGCTGGTACTCAATTAGCGCGCAATGTCGTGCTCGATGGCGATTGCATCGAGCGTATGGCGAGTCTGCCGGAAAAGTCGGTCGACCTCATCTTTGCCGACCCACCGTATAATTTACAGCTAGCAGGTGAACTGCATCGTCCGGACAATTCCAAGGTCGATGCCGTCGATGATGAATGGGATCGCTTTGATGGCTTTAAAGCTTATGACGATTTTACCCACGCCTGGCTAAAGGCCGCTCGACGAGTCATGAAAGACGATGCTGGGCTCTGGGTTATTGGCAGCTATCACAATATCTATCGCGTGGGCGCCATTTTACAGGATCTTGGGTTCTGGATCCTTAACGATGTTGTCTGGCGCAAATCCAACCCCATGCCCAATTTTAAGGGCAAACGCTTTACCAATGCCCATGAAACATTGTTGTGGTGCGCCAAATCATCAGAGTCACGTTACACCTTCAATTACCACGCGATGAAGGCTTTGAACGAAGATCTACAGATGCGCTCTGATTGGGTCATCCCCCTTTGCACCGGCGATGAACGTCTCAAAAACTCTCGTGGAGAAAAAGTTCATCCGACGCAAAAGCCTGAGGCTTTATTGCATCGAGTTATTCTTTCTTCCACCAACCCTGGGGATGTGGTCCTGGACCCCTTCTTTGGCACTGGCACCAGCGGCGCCGTTGCCAAAATGTTAGGCAGGTCCTACATCGGCATCGAACGCGATAGTGATTATCGTGCAGCTGCGGAAAAACGTCTTTCACGGGTTCGCACAGCTGATGCACAAAGCTTGGAAATTACCGGCGAAAAACGTGCCGAGCCGCGCATTCCTTTCGGTTGGCTCGTGGAGCGTCGTTTACTTGCTCCGGGTGACCTTGTATGGGGGCCACGCCGCCGTTGGAGCGCCAAGGTTCGTGCCGACGGAACTTTGTCTTCGGATCGCGCCAAGGGATCCATCCATAAAGTCGGTGCCGAAGTTCAAGGCGCTCCCGCGTGCAACGGCTGGACCTTTTGGCACATCGATGTCGAAGGAAGTTTGATTCCTATTGATGTTTTGCGCCAAAAACTAAGGGCCGAGTTGGTCTAAGTTATTCAGTTGCTGGCAGATCGATGACGGCGCACAAACCGCCACGCAAAGATTCTCTTAGCGTTATGGATCCACCATAAAGTGCGGCAACGTCACGTACTATGGCAAGACCCAGACCTGACCCTGGCACGGCCTCGTCTAGCCGCATACCCCGCTTAAATAACTTGGATCGTTGTTCCGCAGATAGCCCTGGGCCATCATCTTCAATAGTTATTAATATGCGGTCATTGTCTTGAGTTACAGCCACATCAACTCGTCGGCTTGCCCATTTGCATGCATTATCAATCAAGTTTCCAACCATTTCCTCAAGATCGTGCTGCTCACCTTTGAAGAAAGCGTTATCTGCGCCATCAAGCGATAGAACCACCTGTCGCTCAGCATGAACTCTTTCCAAAGTTCGAACAAGCGCATCCAAAGTTGCCATCACATTCGTGCGCTGGCCCAACACTTGTCCCGACCCAGCAGATCGGGCGCGCGCCAAATGATGATCAACCCATCGACGCATGACTAAAGTTTGCTCATTAACTGTTTGCTTTAGGTTATCCGCACTCCCTTCATGAGTCGATGAAACATTTGACAGCACGGCAAGCGGCGTCTTTAAGGCATGGGCAAGGTTACCTACGTGAGTGCGCGCACGGTCTAAAACTTCAGCATTATGTTGGATAAGCGCATTCAGATCTCCAACAAGCGGCACAACCTCGACCGGAAAGTCACCTTCTAAACGATCAGCGGTGCCTGCCCGAATATCAGCCAAGGCTTTTCGCATCCGTCGCAAAGGATCAAGACCATAACGGACCTGCAGAAGAACTGCGAGGACGAGGCCGACGCCTAAAACCGCTAAAGCTGCAATAACAGTATTAGCAAAAGTGGCTACCTCTGCTTGCAGCTCGTCTTCATCACCAGCAACGGTAAACCGTAACGGCTTATCCCGACCTGGCAACAAAACATCACGAACGGCGATCCGCAGATTTTCATCTTGCGGACCGATCTGACGTTCCCAATTTACATCCGGTAATAAAAGGGTCGTCGCGGAAGGTGAAACCACGCCCAAATCAGTATCGAACAATGAACGAGACCGCAAAACTATGGTCTCGGATGAATCAATCTGCCAATACCACCCCGAATATGGTTGATTAAACCGCGGCTCCCCGGGCACATTTGTCAACTGCACCTCGTCTCCATTAACCTCAGCGACGGCGATCAATCCTTCTAAAAGAACCCGCAAGCGATTATCGAAATTTCGTTGTGCAACATCACGGAAAAGAGTCGCCAAAAGGATGCCCGTTGCAATTAATGCAATGGCGCTCCAAAGAGCGGCTCCCGCAACAAGGCGTACCGCTAATGATCGGGGCCTTGTCCATGACCATCGCTGGATCATTGTCTATTCGCCCGCAGCGTCACTGATACGGTAGCCAAATCCTCGAACTGTCTCGATAATATCAACACCAAGCTTTTTACGCAGGCGTCCTACGAATACTTCAATCGTGTTGCTGTCACGATCAAAATCCTGATCGTAAATATGTTCAGTAAGTTCAGTCCGACTGACGACCTTACCTCGATGATGCATCAAGTACGACAAAACCTTAAATTCTTGTGCAGTGAGTTTGATCGCCGTGCCGTCTACGGTCACACGGCTGGAACGCGTATCCAAATGCACCTTTCCACAGACGAGTTCTGCAATAGCGTGACCCGCCGCCCGCCGAATAATCGCACGAAGACGCGCCAGAACCTCTTCAATCTGAAAAGGCTTCGTAACATAGTCATCAGCGCCGGCGTCAAAGCCCGCCACCTTTTCTGACCAACGATCTCGTGCCGTGAGAATTAGCACTGGCATAATCCGATTTGCCTTGCGCCATTTTTGTAAAACAGTCACGCCGTCCATACTTGGAAGGCCTAAATCCAAGACCACCGCATCATATGGCTCTGTCTCACCCATGAAATGAGCATCAACGCCATCGGTTGCAAGATCAGTTGCATAACCAGCACGACGTAATGCCTCGCTTAGTTGCTGGCCCAAACTTGGATCATCTTCGGCAATCAGGACGCGCAAGTTTTTCTCCTATTTATCCGCATTACCTTACGCCAATAACCCGGCCATCGCGAGCATCGACAGCCACCCAGGTTACCCGACCATCAAACCGCGCCAATTTTACTTCATAAACAAGACCCGGGCCAAAAGTACTGCACCGTAAATCCACCACCCGTCCGCCGAATTGATTTTCAACATTACGCTTAATCATTGGAAACGGCATAGCTTGGCCAGAGCGTACAGCCGCCATAGCGCGGTCTTGGCATGAGTCTTGTTCTGGTGGCCTCTGCATGGGCGGCGGCGCCCCAGAGTAAGGAAACACCTGCATAGGCGGAGGGTAATAATGACGCTGCGGCCGATCCGGCCCGCCCGGAAATCGATTGTTGGGCATTCTGCCGTAACTTGGGGCGCGTTCCCGATGCTGAATGATAGGTGGGCGGCGGTTCTGCCCTCCTTGGTCACGACTTTGCGCAGAAGCCATAGGCGCATAGGCCATGGGCGACGCCATCAACATCGCCAGGAAAACAACCACCCATGTTTGCCACACGCCCTTCATGAACGCGATCCTGTCTAAATCCACGTGAACCCAGCCTGAATGGGGCAAGTTTAGGTAAAATCTATGCTATTTTCGATGCTTTTGGGGGGTTAGAGAGGCAGATCCTATAGCATGCCGCGCTACTTTTTTCATTAAACTCGGAAGCGCCAGTTCAGAAAAATGATCTGGTTCGACCCATTTCTCATCAGTGGTCGTACGCCTAGCCCGGCCCTTGAGCACTCTTAATTCTAAGATGAAATGGGTAAAAACATGCCGTACTGTTCCGGGCATTAACTCCCATGGCGACAGAAGAGGCGTTGCAAGAGCAACGGCCGACTGGGCCTTGTCCGGACTATCCTGTGTTGTCACCCACGGCGTTGACGGAAACTCCATCATGCCCCCTAACAGGCCTGTCGGTGGACGGCGACGGATCCATATCTTGCCTTCCGGCGATATGAGCCAAAACACATATGCGTAGCGCGTTAGTTTCGCGGTTTTGGCGGCGCGATGCGGCAGCTCAGCCGCCAATCCCAAGGCAAAGGCACGACAACTTTTCTGCCATGGACATAAGTCGCACTTTGGTTGTCGGGGCGTGCAAACCGTGGCGCCCAAATCCATAACTGCCTGAGCGAAATCACCGGGCCTGCTCCCAAAAGCAAAGCTGCGCGCAAGATCGCGCAATTCTGATTTGGCCTCGGGCAAAGATGTGGTCACAGCAAAGAGGCGCGCCATAACACGCTCTACATTGCCATCAACGGGAACGGCACTTTGATCAAAGGCAATGGCGGCGATGGCTGCTGCTGTATATGGCCCGACCCCTGGAAGGGCCAGTAGACCTTCTTCCTGTTGGGGCCAAACACCTTTTCGCTTTGCAATTTCCTGAGCGCAAGCATGAAGATTCCGCGCTCTTGCATAATATCCGAGCCCCTGCCAAGCATGCAGAACCTGATCTTCCGTTGCCACAGCTAAGGCTTTTACCGTTGGCCAGCGCGCCAGAAAATTTTGGTAGTAAGGTTTAACAGTCACAACTGTCGTCTGTTGCAGCATAATTTCGGATAGCCACACCTTGTAAGGGTCAGGGATTTTCCCTTTCCGCCGATCCTCAGGTGCTATACGCCATGGCAATGATCTTGCCGTTTGATCATACCAAGCCAATAAGCTTGCTTTTAAACCCTTTAGATCTTGAGGTTTTTTTCCCGAAGATTTTTTTAAGGCGCTGGCCGGCCGTACCATTTAACTTTACCTCCCCAGGAGGCGTACTGGGCAATAGTTTTCACAGTGATGCAAGATCATGGATCGCAGCAAAAAAATGAACAAAGGCGGACCCGCCAAGGCTCAGGTTTATAAAGAACCATCTGAAACAGCTCCATCCGCACCAACAAAGCGCTTTGGCAGCACCCGTACCTTGGCGGCGATTTTGCCTAAGGTAACGGCCCAAAGCCTTGGAAAACAGGGTTTTGCCGCAGCCGCAGTTATCACAGACTGGGCGCTTATTGTGGGGAAAGAACTTGCGGATGTTACCTTGCCCCAACGCATTGCTTTTCCTGTTGGCAAGCGTAGCCATGGAACCTTACATCTGCGGGTAGCTGGCGTAATGGCTCTAGATGTGCAGCATAGAACTCCCCAAATCTTGGCGCGTATCAACGGCTATTTCGGATATGCTGCCGTGACTCACCTTAAACTCACGCAAGGGGCGATCGCCAAGCCGGTGGAGGCGAGTCGGCCTGAAGGAGCGCAGGTTTCCGCAAAAGGGGGGGAAGCTTCACCAGACGCCGCACCCCCCGATATCGCAGCAGCCTTAGAGCGACTCGGTGCCGCCATCGTCGCAGACTCGGCACGGCGGCGTCGTACTTGACAACCCCCCCTAAATATCGCGTCCAATCAAAAAAAACTAGAGGGAAGCATTCGTGAAAAAAACCTATCTTGCAGTTGGCCTAATCTTGGTCGCGGGCGTCGTTGCCTTTGGCGCATGGTATGTGACAACCCATCGGCCTGGAACCTCCAGCGTCGCTATGACCGGACACGCAACCAGCCTTTCAGATGCGGCACAGCAAGCCCTTGTGGTCGCTCCCGATGATTTTGTCTTGGGTAAGCCTGAAGCACCGGTAACGATCATTGAGTATTCGTCCCTGACCTGCCCTCATTGCGCTGCCTTTCATCGCGACACCTTACCTTTGATCAAAGAAAGATTTATCGACACAGGTAAGGTTAAACTGGTTATGCGCGACTACCCCCTCGACGAGGTTGCCTTACGAGCTGCCACCGCCGCACATTGCGTCGGCGATTCTGCCGGTACCACAGCGTATTTTGCCTTTATGGATGTTCTGTTCCGCCAGCAAAAAGAATGGGCAACCGCGCAAGACCCTATGACTGCCATTGGTCAATTGGCCGCCTTTGCCGGTTTAAAACCCGAAGCATTTCAGGCTTGTGTCAATAACGAATCTATCGCGAATAAGGTTTTGAGCCGCCGGTTAACGGGGGAAAAAGCCTTCGCAATTAGTTCGACACCCAGTTTTGTTATTGGCGGGCAAGTTATCTCTGGCAATCAACCCATTGAGAATTTTACTGCCGTTATCAACGCCCAAAACAAGTAGTTAATAGTCTATAGCCAAGGAGCGGCTCGTGCATTTTACCAAGATCAGGTTGGCCGGATTTAAATCGTTCGTCGAGCCGACCGAGCTTGCCATCGAACCTGGTCTTACGGGGGTTGTTGGGCCAAACGGATGCGGCAAATCCAACTTGGTCGAAGCGCTGCGGTGGGCCATGGGCGAAACCAGCGCGAAATCTTTGCGCGGCGGCGCTATGGATGACGTTATTTTCGGCGGCTCATCCAATCGCCCTGCACGGAATGTCGCTGAAGTAGTGTTATATCTCGATAACACCGACCGCTCCGCACCGGCGAATTGGAACGACTTCACAGAAATTGAGATTGCTCGGCGCATTGAACGTGAGTCCGGATCCAACTACCGAATTAATGGTAGCGAAGTTCGCGCTCGTGATGTGCAGCTTTTATTTGCGGATATGGCAACCGGCGCTCATTCAACTGCACTGATCAGCCAAGGGCAAATCGGTGCCCTCATCGCTGCCAAACCGCAAAATCGTCGCGCGCTTCTCGAAGAAGCTGCAGGCATTACAGGTCTTTATAGCCGGCGGCATGAAGCGGAAATCCGCCTGCGTGGGGCCGAGACAAATTTAACGCGACTAGATGATATTTTAGCCGCCCTCGATACGCAGCTTCAGGGTTTGAAACGCCAGGCGCGGCAAGCAAACCGGTATCGAACCGTCGGTGAATCCATTCGTCGTCTTGAGGCCATCGTGCTGCATCTTCGGCATATTGATGCCGTTGCCGATCTTGCCAGTAGCCGGGAAGCCCTTCAACACATTGAAAATCAGGTCGTTGAATTTACGCGCGCGGCGGCGGAAGCTGCACGCAATCAAGCAGAGACCGCGTCAAGCCTGCCACCTTTGCGCGACGCTGCTGCCGAAGCCGGAGCGGAATTGCAGCGATACACCTTGGCGCGCACTCACCTGGATGCTGAAGAACAGCGCGTCACCGATGCACAAGGAAATTTATCACGGCGGATAACACAAACCGAAAGCGATGCTGAACGCGAGAAGCGCCTTGAAGCCGATGCAGCTTCCGCCCTGCAACGACTAAGCGAAGAACGCGACGAATTGATAGAAATTGAGGCTGCTGACGCTGAAGCAGAAGATACCACTAACCGTCAGGTTACCACCGCTGAATCTGAAGTTGCTTCATTGGATGAAACTGTCGCGACCTTAACGCAGCAAGTCGCTGAAACCGAGGCGCGACGTTCGGCCCTTAGCCGTCGCTTGGATGACTCGCGTACGCGGCTTGCCCAACTCGATGCCCGGACGCTCGAAATTACGCGCGAACGCCAAAGCTTGATTGAGCGACTTGATCAGAACACGGCGCTAAAACAAGCTGATGAACGCCACACCGCAGCTACCGCGACTGTTGAGGCTTCACGACTTACAGCAGAGACAACAGATCAGCGCCTCAGCGAAGCCCGCGCAGCCGAAGCCGCAGCGAATGAGACCGCTACCGCTGCAGCCGCTGCCCGTGATGGCCTTAAAGTCGAGCAAAACGCTCTTGCCCGTCTTGTGGCGCCAACGGCTGATGGTCCCTCTCTGCTCGATTCCGTCGAGGTTGAAAAGGGTTTTGAAGCTGCAATGGGGGCTGCGTTAGGCGAAGATCTCGATGCGCCCACAGATGAAACGGCGCCGCTTCACTGGAGAACGCTTCCTCCCTTAGGTGCACTGCCAGAGCTGCCTGCGGGGGCTGAGCCTTTAGGTCGATATGTCGAGGCACCGGAAGCTCTGGGTCGACGACTGTCGCAAATTGGCATTGTAGACACTGCGGACGTAGCTCGTACTCTACAATCCCAACTTAAGCCCGGACAACGCTTGGTGACCCGTCAGGGTGGCGTCTGGCGATGGGATGGATTTGTTGTTACGGCTGATGCGGAAACCCCGGCGGCTATTCGGTTACAACAAAAAAACCGCTTAGTCGAACTTGAACGCGCTATTGCAGAAACTGAAACTGCGGCAAATGTCGCGGCCAATGCTTTGGCCGCAGCCCGGCAATCTTTAGGCGATGCCAGCGACGCCGATCGTGCTGCACGTGAAGCTGTCCGTACCGCCTTCGCCAATGAAGCAGAAGCACGTCGTACCCTTAATGCTCTTTCACAAGAGGCTCTCGCGCAACAATCCGAGATCACTGCCCTTGATGCCAAGGCTGCACAAACTGCTGCGGACATTGAAGAAGCCCGAGCCCAAGTTCAGGCAGCCGAAACCGAACTCGCCGCAACGCCCGATCCTAAAGAAGCGCGTGAGAATGCGGTTCTGCAACGATCCGTTCTTGCCGAAGCGCGGACGGTTCTCGCTGAGAAGCGGCTCGCCCGTGATCGCTTGCAAGCCGAGCGCGAAACACGCCGCCGCCGACTTGATGCGATTACCAACGAGAGCGACTCATGGAATCGCCGTGCCGAAGAAGCCAAGCGCCAACAGAATGACCTAAACGAACGCCTGGAAAAATCTCGCGAAGAAGCGGATTCTTTGGCGCGCCGCCCCGCAGAGATCGCCGAAGAACGCAATCAGCTTCTGACACTTATAGAAAAAGCAGAAGCTCACCGCCGAGAAACAGCCGACAATTTAGCACGCGCTGAAACAGCCCTAGCACAATCTGATCGTGCACTGCGGGAAACCGAAACAACGTTGTCCGATGCTCGTGAACGCCGTGTTCGTTCCGAAGCACGGCTGGAACAGGCCGAAGAATCCTTAAATGGAATTACGGGACGCATTCAAGAACGGTTGCAAATTGAGCCTGCTGCCATTCTGTCGACAATGGAATTAACAGAAGATGATCTTAATGAAGATCGTGAAACCTTGGATGCGCGTCTCGGGCAACTCGAGCGCGAGCGCGAGAATATCGGGCCGGTAAACCTGCGCGCCGAGCAAGAAACCGAAGAACTTGAGAATCGACTAGATGGGATGCGGCGTGAGCGCGAAGATTTAATCGAGGCCATTGCCCGGCTTCGCCAAGGCATTTCCACCCTTAATCGCGAAGGACGGGAGCGTCTGCTAGCCTCCTTTACCGAGGTTAATGGGCATTTCCAGGAATTGTTTGTTAAGCTGTTCGGCGGTGGCAAGGCGCACCTTGAGTTAGTCGAATCTGAAGACCCCTTGGAAGCAGGTCTTGAAATTTTAGCCAGCCCTCCAGGCAAGCGGCTGCAAAATCTGACCCTACTATCCGGAGGCGAGAAGGCCTTAACCGCTCTTGCGCTTCAATTTGCGGTGTTTATGACAAATCCAGCCCCTATCTGCGTGCTGGACGAAGTCGACGCGCCTTTGGACGACAGTAACGTTGACCGTTTCTGTTCGCTGCTTGAGCATATTGTGAGCATCGGTAAAACCCGCTTCCTGGTGGTGACCCATCATCGTATGACCATGAGCCGTATGGATCGGCTTTTTGGGGTCACCATGGCCGAACGGGGCGTCAGCCAACTCGTCTCGGTCGATCTGCAGGGGGCCGAGCGACTTCGTCGAACCGCCTAACATCCCCAAGACCCTAGGTATTCTGCTGCTTAGACCCCTTTTCTGAGCAACACGAAAGCCTTGACAGCCTTACAGGCCCGCAAGTAACTTCCGCCTGCCTTTTGGGGGGGCCGCTGATGCATATCGGGCCGAAGCATACTTTAGGCGGACTGGGGCTATGACAGCAGCGCCGGAACCGCCAGATTTACGTCGGTTGGATGAGCTGCTAACTGCCGCGAAAGCGCAAGAAAAGCGTGGGCAACGGCGGACCGATAACCAGGGCATGGGGGTAGGGTTGCGGATCGCGGTTGAGCTTTTATCAGCCATCGTTATCGGTGCCCTAGCCGGACTGGGACTTGACCGTTGGTTGGGTACTGGACCGTGGTTGTTGATCCTGTTTTTTCTTTTAGGGTCGGCCGCTGGCTTCTTAAATGTCATACGTGTTTCACGTTCAATGGACGCGGAGCGCAGAAAGAAAAAAACCGAACCTGAGGCTTAGGGGCTACCCCAAGACTGAGGTATCAACCGAGGGGAATCGGCGTGGCTAGTCCGCTTCATCAGTTTGAAATTACGCCGATCATTCCGATCGAGGTTGCAGGAACCGATCTCTCCTTCACTAATTCTGCTTTATTTATGGTTATCGCTTCTGCATTAGTGGCGGCGTTCCTTATCTGGGGCATGCGGAAAAGCACCCTCGTACCTGGACGTTTTCAGTCCATGGCCGAACTTTCTTACGAGATGGTCGCCGGAATGGTTCGCGATAATGTGGGTGACGAAGGTCGTGGTTATTTTCCCTTCGTCTTCACCTTGTTCATGTTTGTCCTCTTTGGCAACTTTCTGGGCTTAATCCCCGGCGGCTTTACCTTCACAAGCCACATAGCCGTTACCTTTACGATGGCGGCAATTATTTTTCTCGCCGTTACAGTCATCGGCATTTATCGACATGGCTTCCATTTCTTGCGCTTGTTTTTTCCCGAAGGCGCACCCTGGTGGACCGCCCCTATCCTTGTTCCAATCGAACTAGTCTCCTACCTTTCCCGGCCTATTAGTTTATCGGTGCGTTTATTTGCCAATATGACCGTTGGGCACGTTCTGTTGAAGGTGATCGCTGGTTTTGTCATTAGCCTTGGATCGATTTTCTTCTTGCTGGGCGCATTCCCTTTGCTTGCCCTTGTTGGCATCACTCTACTGGAGTTCTTAGTGGCCGCCATCCAAGCCTATGTCTTTGCCATTCTCACCTGCATCTACTTACATGATGCAATTCATTTGCACTAAGTAACCTCACTTACATCAACCTTAGACGATCTCAAGAAAGGGACTAAACCATGGACGTAGCATCAGCCAAACTTATTGCCGCTGGACTTGCTTGTATCGGCATGATCGGCGCCGGCATCGGCGTGGGTAATGTATGGGCGAATTTTTTTGCCGCCATCGCCCGCAATCCGGCTGCCAAAGAAGAAATCGGCGCCAACATCTGGATCGGCTTCGCGGTAACGGAAGCTATCGCTCTGTTTGCGCTTTTGATCGCTATCTTGGCCTTGTTCGGCTAAGCCTGATTAGCTAGCCCTTGGTTATTAAGGCGAAATCATGCGCTTTTTGTCTCTTATCGTAATGGTTGTGAACTTCGCGATTGCTGGATCTGCCCTTGCGGCAGAAACAGCTGCCGAAGGTCACAGCGGTTTGCCACAGTTAAATCCCGAAAGCTTTATCAGCCAGGCCTTCTGGCTGATCGTCATTTTCTTTGTCCTCTACGTGATCATGGCGAAAATAGCCCTGCCGCGTATCGGCACAGTGATTGATGCGCGTCGTCAGAAGATTAGTGACGATCTTGCGATGGCAACCACAGCTAAAGATAAGGCAGCTTCGGTCATTGCCGCCTATGAGGCCGAATTGTCAAAGGCTAGAACAAAGGCGCAAAGCGCTTTACAGGTGGCTTTAGATCGCGCTCAGGCTCACGACCGCGATAGGCAGCAGCATCTAGCCGATAGCTTGGCCCGGGATGTTGCTTCGGCAGAGGCTAGCATTCTTGCTGCGAAGAAAGACGCCATGACAGGTCTGCGACAGGTGGCGACTGAAATCACATCCAGCATCACACAGCGGTTGACGGGCGAAAAACCCGATGCGGCAGCCGTCACAGCGGCTATCGATGCCGTTAGCAAAGCGCGATAGGAGACGCTGCGATGGAAGTTCTGTATGTCGGCATCGCTTTTGCCATTACTATGATCCTTATGATCTGGAAAGGCAGCAAGGCAATTACAAGCAGCCTTGATGCCAGGGCCACACGCATTGCCAACGACTTGGAAGAAGCTGCCCGCCTACGCGAAGAAGCGCAAAAAACCTTGGCTGACTATCAGAAAAAGCAACAAGACGCTCTTCGCCAAGCTGCTGCTATTTTAGAGCAAGCTGAGGCCGAAGCTCGCCGGCTCACCCAAGAAGCAGAAGCCAAAACCCACGCCGCACTTGCGCGCCGTGAAGTTCAGGCCAAGGAAAAAATTTCTCAAGCCGAAGCCGCCGCCGTTAGCGAGCTTCGCGCTGTTGCCACAGATATAGCGATTGCTGCAACGGCCCGTATTCTGGCTGAACAAAATACTGGTGCTAAAGGTGACGCCCTATTAGCGGATGAAATCAAAAGCTTGCCTTCGCGCCTCAATTAATTGGGGCGACCGCCCTGACTTTTGTTATATTCCAGCTGTTCTGGCGTAAGCTGAAATCCAATAAATAGCTCAAGATTCTGCAAATTATCTGACGCAGCGACTTTGATTTTTTCAGAAATCTCAGCATTAAAAGTCGCCATTGTGTTACGCCCAAAATTAGCCTCGACCGTTTTAGGTAACTTTTGAATAGCTTGATCACCGGTACGATAAACCACAATAAAATACGGAATCGGGAATACGTATTTGTCGGCTTTGGCCCCGCGTTCTACGGTAAATCGAATATTAAGTTTAATATCAAGAATTCCATTTTTCAGCGTACACGCACCAAAAACTTCGCCAATCTTGGCACCATACTGAATAGAATCAAGGCTTGCCGGAACGCCGGGTTTAAATTGCACCGCCATATCGGCAAATCGGACTTTGCGCGTCAACGGACAGTCTTGATCAGCATGCGCAGGAGCTGATAACCCTATGAAACCGAGCGCAAAAACCGCATACGACACCTGCCGGAAATGGGTTTTCAGCATAGCGCAAGCTTGATAAGTGCGGATAACAACGCCAAGCGCTACTTTTTGCGCTATGATAGCTTCATACATCTAAGGCCCTTTCGGATCGCCCCAAGGATTGAGGTTCTCAATGATACCTGGCAAGCACAAAGCCCATGATATCGCTCGAGGCCTGGAGTCTAATGAAAAGCAAACGTCGACACAAGCTTGCCCGGTGTATTGTTTGGTGACGGCACACTGACATGGCTGTTTACACAGAAGTCTCCGACGCGGATTTATCGCGTTTTCTGGCCAAATATGATGTCGGCGAAGCTTTATCGTGCAAAGGAATTGCTGAAGGGGTCGAAAACTCAAACTATCTAGTCCAAACAGATCGCGGCTCGTTTATCCTCACTCTCTATGAAAAGCGCGTGAAACGCTCGGACCTTCCTTTCTTCTTAGGGTTAATGGAGCATCTTGCAAAACGAGACTTCCCCTGCCCAACTCCTGTTGCTGGCAAGGACGGCAAGAGCCTCCGGGAACTATGTGGGCGTCCGGCAGCGCTTATTACTTTTCTGGCAGGTATGTGGCCGCGGCGGATTTTACCTTTTCATTGCCGAGAGCTCGGCCAGGCGATGGCTTTTATGCATATCGCCAGCAACGGGTTCTCTTTAACAAGACCCAACGATCTTTCACTTCAAGGTTGGCAAGGCCTTATCGATGCCACGCGCGATAAGGCAGATCAGGTGCAAAAAAATTTAGGCCAAGAACTTGATGCAGAAATTGAATTTTTACGTTCAGCTTGGCCAAAAAATTTGCCCCATGGCATCATCCATGGAGATATGTTTCCTGATAATACTTTCTTTCGGGGCGAACAGGTTTCTGGCGTGATTGATTTCTACTTTGCCTGCAACGACTTTCTTGCATACGACCTTGCCGTTGCCTTGAACGCTTGGTGCTTTGAAAAAGATTCCAGTTTTAATATCACTAAAGCAAGGCAGTTGATTGCTGGCTACCAATCGCAACGCCGGCTCGATCAAGTTGAAATTGCTGCATTGCCTATTCTCGCACGCGGAAGCGCCCTTCGATTTTTATTAACGCGTCTTTATGACTGGTTGAATCATCCCGTAGGCGCCTTCGTGCAACCGAAAGACCCCTTAGAGTATTTTAATAAACTTGGTTTTCATCGTAGCGTGAGCAGCGCCGCCCAATATGGGTTGAAATAATGATAGCGGCAGGTTCTCGTGTCGAAATCTACACCGATGGCGCTTGCAGCGGGAATCCCGGACCTGGAGGATGGGGCGCCATTCTGCGTTATGAAGGTAAGGAAAAGGAGCTCTCCGGTAGCGAGTCCCTGACAACCAACAACCGGATGGAATTGATGGCCGCCATTGCTGCGTTGGAGGCATTGAAACGTCCCGTTCACGTCGATGTTTACACCGACAGTAATTATCTTCGTGAAGGTGTTATGAAATGGCTATCCGCCTGGAAAGCCCGAGGCTGGCGAACCGCCGATCGCAAGCCCGTTAAAAATATCGACCTGTGGCAGCGCCTAGAAGACGCTATGACCGCCCATGAAATCGAATGGCATTGGGTCAAAGGCCATAGCGGCCACCCGGAAAATGAGCGCGCTGACGCCTTAGCCCGCGAAGCCATCTTGCGATCAAAAGAGGCCTTATAAAAAAATGGGCGCCGTTTAGGCGCCCATTCAAATTTATGCGATAAGGCTTAAATTTTTTTGAGAACGCTTTCAGCGCTCGATACGTCAAGCTCACCTGGTGACGCTTCGATCGCCAAATGTTTCACTACACCATCCTTCGCAACCAAAGCAAACCGCTTGGAGCGGGTGCCCAAACCAAAACCTGAACCATCATAATCAAGGCCTAAAGCTTTGGTGAGTTGAGCATTGCCATCAGGAAGCATGTCGATATTCTCGCCAACCTTTTGAGTCTCACCCCACGCTTTCATGACGAAAGGATCGTTTACCGACAAGCATACAACCGAATCAACACCTTTGGCTTTTAGGTCGCTCATCTTATCCAAATAACCAGGGACATGACGCGCCGAGCATGTCGGCGTAAAAGCGCCGGGTAAGCCAAACATGACGACTGTCTTGCCTTTGAAAATATCATCTGTTGCAACCTGGGTCATTCCATTAGGACCCAACTTATTAAGCTTCATTGAAGGAATTTTATCGCCAACCTTAATGGCCATGGGTCGTCCTTTCCTATGACGAATCTATGTAAACTATCGCGGTAGCCACCGCCCCTTTGGTTACATAAACAACTCCGGCAGGGAAAATCCAGTGTTATTCGCCCCGGGCCTTGGCTACTGCGTCTGAAATATCCTCTTCGGTCAAAATTTCAGGCAAAACCACGCCCTGAGGGGCTCCTGGACCATAGACCACATCGAAAGGTATTCCATAGCGGCTAAAGCTTGCCAGATACCTAGCGATTTCCGGGTCTGGCCTTGTCCAATCAGCCCGCATAGGTGTGAGTGATGAATCGGACAAAAGGGTAACGACGTTCTTGCGACGTAAAACCGCAATTTCATTCGCCTTGCATGTAATACACCAATCAGCCGTTACATTAACGAAGACAACTTTACCCTCGCCAATACGCTGCGCAATTGTCCTGGGCGCAAAACTTTGCCAGGGGTGGGTTAATATTTTGCGTTCGGTCTTTTCAAAGTTTCCATAAATCGGCGACAAAATCGCAACCAACCCCAATGCAACAACTACAATGCCGGCTTTTTGGCCTAGCCGACTTAAGGGCAACCACCGGCGCAAACTTAAGACCAACAGACTTAAAGCAAACAATGCACCAATAGCGACGGCAAGCTGCAGTGACGCTTGAACGGCGATAATTGAGAGCAACCACATCGACGATCCCAAGAGTAAAATTCCCAAGAAATGCCGCAACTGCACCATCCATTTACCTGGGCGCGGCATCAACTTTACGAAATGGGGAAATGCCGCAATAAGCAGGTAAGGAATCGCTAATCCTACTCCTAAAGCAAGAAAAACCACACCCGTTTCCGCGACATCCCGCGATAAAGCAAACCCCACAGCGGTCCCTAAAAATGGTGCCGAGCATGGCGTTGCCAATAACGCCGCAAAAGCTCCAGTCCAAAATTGACCACTCAAACCACTACCTTTATCTGTTCCAATCCGCGTGGCAAGGGCGCTTGGCAAAGATATCTCGTAAAAACCAAACATGTTGGCTGCGAATAAGGTCAGAACAAAAGCCATAGCGGTTAAGAACACTGGCTGTTGGAACTGAATACCCCATCCTACAAATACACCTACAGCTTTCAGAATCAGGACACCCACCGCAAGCATCAAGAATGCAGCAATAATACCGACTGCAGATGCTAAGAAACCTTTACGGACTTGGTTGATAGATTTATCGCGGTGTTCTGTTATAGCGAGGAATTTTAATGCTAAAACTGGCAGCACACAGGGCATAAGATTCAAAATTAGACCGCCCACCAACGCCAAAAAAACAATCCTTAACCACTGTTTTATAGAAGGCGCGGGTTGCACAATATTTGGTTCGCGACGGAACTCACCAAAACTTTCTTGGTCGACCAAAGTAAAAACCAAAGGCGTTTGCAGTATACCAACACCGCGCCGCGCATTAAATGGAACCGTAAATACAGCAGCCTTATCCTTATCTTGCAGCTCGACAACGGGGACACCAAATATGGCTCCAGCAGGACCTTCAATAAAGAGATCGGGCCTAGCAAACTTGCGATCCGTATGAAAAGTCGCGCGTACAATTCCACCCTCATCTTCAGCAGAGGATTCCGCCGTCACTTTTTGCAACTTTATAACCGTTGAATTCTTTTCGGGGACGCGTGCCAAGAACCGATCAATCTCGGCTTGATGAGAGGTAACTACGCCGGTGACATTGGCTGTCGGGAGGCTTAAAGCAAGATTCCCTTCTCCGGGAACGCAAATTGTACTGCAAACCAAGTATTGAACGTTGAGGTGTAGTTCGACCGGTTGACCCGCATCTATCGCACGGGCCTCCATCGGAAGGGTGACCTCACCGCCATAACCTGCCGTTGTTAGACCAAAAGCATCAAATCGCTCGGGCGCCGGCCATAATATGTCGGCGCTGGTTGGATCTATATTATGCGAGCCCGACCAGTTCAGGAGCGGCGGCACACCCGCGTCGCCCGGGGAGCGCCAATAAATTTTCCATCCCGGCTGCAAATGGAATTGTAGCCCTAGCGGAAGCTTTTTCGAGTCGTCGACAGACGCGACTCCCGATACCAGACGAATCGCGGCAAAAGGTCCTGTAGACCAAGCAGAAGCCCCCGATAATTCCGGTTTATCTGGATAGCTTTGGTCCCGAGCCTCAACTTGGAAAGCCACTCCCAGGCATAGAAGGCCGACTGCATAGGAGGCTATGGTTTTAATCAGCGTAGGTCTATTGTGCATAAACATGAGTCCAGTTATCGATAGAAAAGGTATAATCGCGCAAGATGCCTCGCTGTTGTCACAATGCCGTGCGCTCCTGCAAAGTGGCTAGAAATAAGATAAATTACCGAAAAGTCTCATTAGATGGAGGCATCCATGGCGCAATCATCCAGCAAAGATCAAAAAGGCTATTTAACTGGCCAGCTGCTTATTGCTATGCCCAGCATGACAGATTCCCGGTTTGCACAGACCGTTATCTATGTATGTGTGCACAATGAAAGTGGTGCTATGGGCATTGTCCTCAATAAACTTCTCAAAGAAATTAGCTTTTCTCAGCTGTTAGCCCAGTTTGAGATCTCTACAAATAGCGGTCTTACACATCGGGATATTCATTTTGGTGGTCCGGTCGAACAGGGCAGAGGATTCGTTCTGCATTCCGATGAATACCATCGTGATGGTACTGTCCAGGTCAGTGAGGGGATTGCTCTGACGGCAACGCTTGACGTACTTAAGAACATCGCTGCAGGAGATGGTCCCCAGGCTAGCTTACTTGCCCTTGGTTACGCCGGGTGGACCGCAAGTCAACTTGAGAATGAACTGCAGGCAAATGCCTGGTTGACCGTCCCTGCAGATCCCGACTTGGTCTTCGATGTCAACTTCTCAACAAAATGGGAGCGCGCCATGGCGAAACTAGGGATTGATCGTAACTTTCTCTCGACAGAAGCTGGCCACGCATAGTTTAGGCGTAAAGGACCACCGTGCCGCCCTCACCCCCTAAAATAGTTGCGGTGTTGGGTCCCACCAATACCGGCAAGACTCACTATGCCATCGAGCGGATGCTTGGCCACAGCGATGGGGCAATAGGGTTTCCCTTACGCCTTTTGGCTCGTGAAAACTATGACCGTATCGCCAGGCAAAAAGGCGCGGGCAGCGTTGCTCTCGTCACCGGTGAAGAACGAATTATCCCTAAATTTGCACGATGGTTCTGCTGCACAACCGAAGCAATGCCGCTAGACCGACCGTTCTCTTTTATCGCTATCGATGAGGTTCAACTTGCTGCCGATCACGAGCGCGGCCATGTTTTTACTGATCGGCTCCTTCATGCGCGTGGCCGAGAAGAAACACTTTTGCTTGGCGCCGAAACCATACGACCGTTGATTCGGCGATTAATTCCCGAAGCCGAACACGAAACACGTCCGCGACTATCCAATTTGATTTATACGGGATCACGCAAACTATCCCGGCTGCCTCCCCGTAGTGCGATTGTTGCTTTTTCTGCAACAGAGGTCTACGCCCTGGCAGAAATTATTCGTCGTCGTCGCGGGGGTGCAGCTGTCGTTTTAGGCGCGCTTAGCCCTCGCACCCGTAATGCCCAGGTGGCTTTATTTCAAAACGGCGAAGTCGATTATCTAATCGCCACTGACGCTATCGGCATGGGGTTAAACATGGATATCGACCATGTCGCCTTTGCTGCTACGTTAAAGTTCGACGGATATCGGACACGCCGGCTCAGCGCTTCAGAAATGGCTCAGATAGCTGGGCGGGCCGGACGCCATATGAATGATGGAACTTTCGGCGTTACCGCCGAGGTGCCTCTACCTGACGATGAGGTCATTCGACGTATCGAAAATCATGACTTTGAAGCGATTCGCCATATTTTCTGGCGAAACTCCCGTCTAGATTTTACGGACTTACCGCATCTTCTTGCCAGCCTCGAAGATCGCCCGCCACGACCAGAATTAATGCGCGCCCCACCCGCGCCCGATTTTGCTGCCCTCAATATCCTGGCGCAAGATTCGGACATTGCGTCCCGGGCAGCTCGTCGCGAAGGCCTGCGCCTGCTTTGGGAGGTCTGCCAAATTCCCGATTACCGTAAAACCTTAAGTGAAGCGCATGCGCGTCTTTTAGCTCAATTATTTTTACGATTAACCGATTCTGGTTTGAATGGGCGATTACCAACCGACTGGATCGCGACCCAAATGAACCGTTACGATCGCGCCGACGGCGATGTTGAAACTTTAATGAGCCGGATTGCGCACATTCGTACCTGGACCTATGTCACGCATCGCGAAGGATGGCTGAGCAATGCCGAAGAGTGGCGTGATAAAGCCCGCCAGATTGAAGATAAACTTTCAGACGCACTGCATGATCGCCTAACGGAAAGATTTGTTGACCGTCGGGCTGCGATTCTGGTTCGACGTTTGGCCGCAGGAGATGATTTAATTGGCGCGGTAAACAAAAATAATGAAGTCCTGGTCGAAGGACAGTACGTCGGCCAAATGGCCGGATTTACCTTTATACCGGACGCAAGTGCCGTTGATGCCCACGAGGAAGATGGCCGCAAGGCGCTTATGCGTGCTGCACGCCGCGCCCTGGTGCAAGAGGTCTCGCTGCGTCTTGTTCAGGCGCAAAAAGAACCCGACACTGCCTATAGTTTAGCTTATCGTGATAAAGGCGTGGCTGAAATTCTCTGGCACGGCATGACCGTTGCTCAGCTCCGACCGGGTGCAGTTCTTTTATCTCCCCGTATTGTTTTGCCGATCGACAGTTTACTTGATGGCGCGGACGCCCGGTACCTTATCCAGCACTTAGAGGGCTGGCTCGATCGCCATTTACGGAATGTACTAAAGCCATTGTTTGCGCTGATCGAGGTTAAAACCCTATCCCCCGCAGGCCGCGGCGTTGCCTTTCAACTCTTTGAGGGTTTGGGAATTGCACTTTCCCCCAATAGCGCCGATCAGATTGCACACCTTACATCAAGCGATCGCCAGATTTTAAGCCGACTTGGGGTGCGCTTAGGCGCCTATTCGAGTTACCTTGCTCCTCTTTTGAAGCCTGCGGTTCTCCAACTTAAGGCCCTCCTTTGGTCGACGGCACATTCGTCAAAGCCTTTTGCCCATTCTATTTTTGAAAATCTTGGAAAGCGCACGTCGTTTTCTATCGGCGGTGCAACTCCGACCGAAGCTCTGCTTTGGGCAGCAGTAGGATATCTTGCCGTAGGACCGCTTGCAGTCAGGTACGACATTGCCGAGCGCCTGACCGCCATGGCCCGGCAGCGCGGATATAAGGGTGCCTTTTCAATTGATGCTTCCCTGTTATCCTTGGTGGGATGTAGTCCTTCTGAAATGGATGGCGTTTTACTGGATCTTGGGTTTCGTCACGATACAACGAAAGCGGAAGGCAACGCGTTGCGATATGTTTTAAGTCGACGATCGCGTATGAATGCCATGCGACCGTCCCAGCGGAAACGTCCTGGTCACCGCCAAGAACCGCGCATCGACCCAACACACCCCTTTGCTGCTTTAAAAAACTTGCTTCCGCCTAAATGACAGATCAGCCATTTGATAAACTGACGCAGCGCCTAGACCTTTGGTTATTCTATGCACGATTTTTTAAGTCACGCAGTCTTGCGACGGATGCCATTGCCCAAGGGCCCATGCGTATCAATCAAGTTCCCACAGGCAAAAGTCATTTTCGCATAAAAGCTGGTGATATTCTTACTTTTGGCAAGAATGACCGTATCCGTATCATCAAGATTATCGCCTTAGCCGCCCGACGCGGACCCGCCTCAGAGGCGCAAACTCTTTATGAAGATTTAGCGCCACCAGAGATGAATAAGACATTGCCCCCTTCTTCCGCTGATAGTGCGCCCAACAAAAAAGCAACGCCGCGACTTAATTCGTTTACGCGGCAAAGATTAGGTTTGAGACCCTTCGCCTAATTGTCGACGGGCTCCCAAGGCTGCGGCTAAAGTTCCGTCATCTAAATAATCTAGCTCTCCCCCGACCGGGACGCCGTGCGCCAATCGACTTATCACTACATCGCAAACGTCAAGCCGGTCAGCCAAATAATGCGCCGTAGTCTGTCCATCAACTGTTGCATTCAAGGCCAAGATAACTTCTTTGACATCCGAATGATTGGCGCGCTGCAAGAGATCATCAATTCGCAAATCTTCCGGGCCCACACCGCTTAAGGCGGATAACACGCCGCCTAAAACATGATAACGACCCCTAAAACTTCCTGAACGCTCTAACGCCCATAGATCAGCTACACCTTCTACAACACAAAGAAGGGACGAATCTCTTCGGCCATCGGCACAAATGCCACAGGGATCGATGGCGTCTAAATTACCGCATGTCGTGCAGGGTTTAACTTCATCTGCAGCAGCGATTAATGCCTTGGCCAATGGCTCTAAAAGAATTTCTTTTTTTCGGATAAGGTAAAGCGCGACACGGCGCGCTGAGCGCGGGCCCAGGCCCGGCAACTTAGCCAATAGCCTTACCAAATGCTCGATTGATTCAGCCGCCATAATTTAAAACGGTAACTTAACGCCTGGGGGAAGCTTTAAGCCACCCATCATTTTTTGCGTTTCGGCTTGCACCTCTGCATCAATCTTTCCCCGCGCATCGTTAACCGCCGCGATAACCAAATCCTCTAAAATCTCTTTTTCTGTCGCAACAACAAGAGAAGGATCGATGCTTAAACGACGCAGATCCCCTTTCCCACCTACAGTCGCCTTAACCAAACCACCACCAGCTTCACCAGATGCCTCCATGTCGGCCATTTTAGCCTGCATTTCCGTCATCTTTGATTGCATGGATTGCGCTTGGCGCATCAGTTCAGCAAGATTTTTCACTGACTCTCCTCCGTTTCTGTCATTTGGGCTTCGTCAGAGCTATCTGAGCCTATGGGTTTCACCTCAGCAATAATCGCGCCCGGAAAAGCATTCATAATTGCTTGGATATTTGGGTGCTGCAGTGCCCTGTCGCGTTTGCGTTTTTCCGCATCTGCGCGTTGCTCTTGCAAGGTGGCCTCACCGCCATTTTCCGCTGTGCTGACAAACCAGCGCATCCCCGTCCACTCAGATAAACATCGCGCAAGATCTCGAGGCAAGGTTGTTGGCGCTGACGATTCCATTTGAACTGCAATTTGCCCTGGTTCAAATCTGACGAGGCGAATGTCCTTTTTAAGGTGGGCGGCCAACTTAGCTTCTCGGCGCGCCTCGAACAGAGCAACGACCTCTTCAAAATTTTTCACTACGACGGCCTGAGATTCCGGCTCAGACAACGGCATAGATCCCGGCTCAGGATTCGGGTTAACGGCAATAGCTGAGGCAACACCTCTATTACTACGGCTTGATGCCCCCACCCGCCCGCTTGGGGATCCACCTGAGGAACTATTTGGAGAGGCACTACTGGGGGAAGGCGAGCTGATTGCGGCGCCAGATCCATCGCGAAGTTGACGTATTAAGTCTCCAGGGGGTGGTAAATCCGCTGCATAGGCTAAGCGGATCAACACCATCTCTGCTGCTTGCAGAGGACGAGCGGCGGTCTGTGTTTCACCGAGACCCTTGAGAAGAATCTGCCATGCCCGAACAACTTGCGGCATAGCCAGGCGCGACGCCAAATCCGTCCCGCGGCTTTTCTCCGCCTCGGCAACACCGGGATCTTGGCTTGCCTCCGGCGCGACTTTTAGCCGAGCCAACCAGTGAACTACCTCCAACATATCTTGTAGGATCACCGCTGGATCGGCTCCGGCACGATACATGTCTTGCAACCGCGCCAAACCTTCTGCTGGATGACCGCTGATCACATCTTCAAACAGGTCCCAGACTTGCGTACGATCAGCCAAACCCAGCATGGCTTGAACTTGATGGGTAGTGATCGTTCCTTCCGCCATGGCAATGGCTTGATCCAGCAAAGACTGACCGTCTCGAACCGATCCATCAGCCGCGCGGCCTAACATGGCAGCGGCTTCAGGCTCGATTGTTGCACCTTCCTTAATTGCAATTCCCGTCAAATTTTCAGCAAGTTGTGCCGCATCTAAGCGCCGAAGATCAAAACGCTGACAGCGTGACAGAACCGTGATCGGAATTTTACGAATTTCAGTTGTAGCAAAAATAAATTTCACATGAGGCGGCGGCTCTTCCAATGTTTTCAGCAAAGCATTAAATGCTGCGGTCGAGAGCATATGAACTTCATCGACGATATAAATTTTATATCGTCCCAGCACTGGTTTATAACGCACACCTTCAATCATCTCGCGGATATCGCCGACACCAGTCCGAGATGCCGCATCCATTTCGATAACATCGACATGCCGGTCTTCAGCCATGGCTTTACAGCTTGGGCATACACCGCATGGTGTTACCGTCGGACCTCCTTGATTATCTGCGCCGGTACAATTAAGGCCTCGCGCGATAATCCGTGCCGTTGTTGTCTTGCCGATACCGCGCACGCCTGTCAGAATGAAGGCATGGGCGATGCGGCCTGAGGCAAAAGCATTAGACAAAGTTCGGACCATCGCTTCTTGACCGATCAATTCGGCAAAGGTGGTTGGGCGATATTTGCGCGCTAAAACCCGATACGCCGTTCCCTTGTCTTCGGTGCTGGGAAAAAGACCTGGCGCTAGAGGGGCATCGTTCATGATTAATCCGGCAAAATAAAATAGGGCGATCGCCATAAAAATGGCGGTTCAAGGTGGAAAGCCGGCGTTTTGATGCGACCCGGAGCGAATCTTGGTGCGGCTGCTTCCTTCCGGACCTGACCGGATTAACAAGCCGTCCGTCCGCCGCCGACCTTCCGCGGCTTTTATATCAGGATTTATACCCGACCTGGCAAGGATCCCCATCAGACTTATCAACAGCCCAATAAACCGCCAGATTCTGGGACGAAACGGCTAAGGTGTGGGCCTTAGCTCAACCGTACCAACCGACCCGCCGCCCGCCGGGACCCGCGCCAAGACCAGAATACCGCGCGAATCGAACCAGGCGTCACCTTCAAGATCGCCTTTGACATGATACCGATGCAGCTTGAGAGATTTCTCACCGACCAGGACTTCATCCTGGCCCATATCCGTCCCCTTCAAGTCTTTAACCTTGCCATCGGTCAGATCAAAATATTTTGGACCAATAAATCTTGCTGGACACCAAACCCAAACCGGGAGTGTGCCTAAAGGCGCAATAACAGGCTCTTCACTCCGATCAACCACGACCCGCTCGGGTTCAACAGCGATGCCTAACTTTCGTACATGAGCTTTGTTTATCGTTACCCCTCGATAATCAACGAACTTCCCATCCCGCCATCTCTCATCGGATTGATGCTTAATCTTAACGACATCAGCCCAAAATAATCCAACTTCAATCGCCGCCATATTACGGGCGATGACGTCATTTCCTTGACGCTCAAAATCAACGGTCACATCGCCAACCTTACGTCCTTCCCACCGCAGATCATAGGCTAAGTGCTTCACGCCAGTCGGCGGCACGCAAACTGGTTCCGCAAGCGCTACAGAGAACTTAAAGACGGCTAAAACGGCAAAGCTAATGAGCGTGAGGGACTGGCGCATAATCTTTTTTACGATCTTTAAGCTGAATAGAAAATTAATATATCGGGCTTATTGCTGTCGCTGTAGAGCCATGGCAGGGTCATGTCATGAAAGAAGCTCGGCCGAACATTTATGCCGCCACCAGCTTAGACCGGCTTGGCCTTTTGCGCGAAGATAAAGATTTCTACACGCGTCACTTGGCCGATTCCGCAAACCCTGTTCTGATCTTTTGGCGCGGCAAGCACTTGGTCACCCCCGAAGGAGAGCCGCCGCGCACTGTTTGTATCGACATAACGCAACTTCAATCCTTATTACCGCCCCAGGAAATGCCCATCCTTCTCGGCCGTTATAATGAGAAGGTTATTTTTGCGGTTGATTTTTCCGCTTATGAAACCCCGCCTTTTGCTGATCGAGGGCGGTACGAGGATCTCAGGACCATCGGATTGTTATTATCGCAAAAAGACGCGGCTTTGTGCGCCTATGCGCGCGGACTTTTTAACTGGCACCGCGGCCATCTTTTCTGCGGCACTTGCGGTGCCACCACTGAACCACGCCACGCCGGCCATCAACGTCAATGCACCAATCCCGCTTGCGGAACCGTTCACTTTCCCAGGACCGATCCTGCTGTGATCATGCTGGTAACCGATGGCGAGCACGTTGTTCTTGGCCGACAAGCGGTGTGGACGAAAGGCCAGCATTCCGTTCTCGCCGGTTTTGTCGAACCCGGTGAGAGTCTAGAAGATGCCGTTCGCCGAGAAACCTTTGAGGAAGTTGGCCTTGTTGTAACCAATGTGCGTTATTGCCATTCCCAGCCCTGGCCGTTTCCTCTGTCACTTATGGTTGGATTTATTGCTGAGGTGGCAACAAATTCCCCTATCCATGTTGACCGGCATGAGCTCGAAACGGCACGATGGTATTCTCGCGATGAGCTTCTTGCATCGCCTGAAAATGACACCTTTCGTTTGCCTCGACGAGATTCTATCTCCTGGCGCCTTATTGATGATTGGATAAAAAACTCACCGGGTTAGCACCAAACAATTTTTATACGCGAATGGTTGATGCAGGTCCTAATTTAGCGGTATGAGTTAAGCTTAACCACAGGGGATCAGGCGATGGATGAGGTCATTGGCATTCTTATCGGCATCGCAGCGATTCTTGCTTTTCCCATTTTGACCATTGTTTCTCTTGTCCGTGCCAATACTGCCCGACAAGACATTGCCGCATTAAAATTAGATTTGGCATCGCTACGTCAAAAACTGGGCATCCCTGCAGAAACAAACCTCTATCCTACGGTGGTCGATAGTAATTACATGCCGGTGCAACCTTCTGGGGTTCCGGTAGATAAGGTTCCTGCATCACCGCCTCCCCCAAAAACATCCCCACAAATGGCTATACCAAGCTATAGCTCACCTCAACTTGCCGAAGACTCATCCGCTTCTGAACCAAAACAATCCCCTCTTTATTCAGAAATATCTCTACCCCCTAACCAAAATCCCCAAGAACAGGCGGAGATCCGTAATTTTGGCTTTGCCCAAAATTGGTTGATCTGGGCTGGTGGCGCCACTGTGGCTATCGCCGGTGTGTTTCTGGTTAAGTATGGAATCGAATATGGTTTATTGGGTCCATCACAACGGATTGTTGCAGGTTTGCTTTTCGGTCTTGCGTTAATTGCGAGTGCCGAGTGGCTGTATCGTCGTGATACAAAATCTGAAACTCTTACAGTTGCGCAAGCTTTAGCAGGCGCGGGCCTTGCGACACTTTTTGCTGTTCTGTACGGCGCCCACACGCTTTATGGATTAATAGACCCGCAAACCAGCGCCATTCTCCTTGCAGCTGTTGGATTCTCCGGTATCACTCTTGCGTTACGATTCGGCGCCTTCATTGCCGTCCTTGGATTGGCTGGCAATTACGTTATGCCGCTTCTCCTTCTCACGCCTGATCCTTCTATTGCTTTACACTTTTTTTATCTCACTGTCGTAAACGGCGCGGGTCTTGCCCTGTTGTTGCGCCGGCCTTGGCATTGGCTCGGCTGGGTGGTGCTGATTGGCGGGTTCGGTTGGTCACTGCTTTGGATCAGTATGGACTCCGCCGTTATCGCTGATCGGATTGTTGTAAGCGCTTATGTTCTTGGGCTAGGCGCCATGTTCTGGGCTGTGGGCGCTCTGGTGCCTCGCACGCGTTGGTCCATTGTTTCGCCATTCAGCTTCGCTGATCTTCCGATGCTCGAAGTAGTTACCGTTATCGCGCTTATTGTTGCCGGCTTACAAAGTGTCGGCCTTGCCCATCTTGGTCATTATGATGAGCTAAGCCTTGTTCATCTTGGTTTATTCGCCGCGCTGGGACTTGCCGTTGCAGCATCACGGCCGAATTTTGAACTTTTGGCACCGATCACGGGCATTATCATTGCTGTTGCCATTGTTTACTGGCCACTCCCTTTCTTTACACCAGCGCCAACAGATCTCGCCCGCGCTGTTGGAAGCGCGGACACTTTTGATCCATTTTATCGCTTTCTTATTGCACTTGGTGCTTTTGCCGTCGGCTTTGCCGGGGCCAGCCTTGCCATGCTGCGCCGATCAACCTGGCCTTATCTCTGGGCCATGTTGGGAGGCGGAAGCCCCGTCGTTCTTGCCGCACTTGGTTATTGGCGTGTGGCCGACTTTGCGCCGAATGCCGGATGGGCCACCGCAGAGCTTCTGGCTGCAGCTCTGGCTGTTTTAGGAGCACAACAATCTGCCTGCTATCGTGGTCAGCGCGGTGCCGAAGCTGCCTTGGCAACCTACGCTGTCGCCGCTGTTGCTGGATTGGCCGCAGCGCTGGTTATGGTGTTGCGCGAAGCTTGGTTAACAGTTGCGTTATCGGCCATGCTTCCGGCCATCGCAGAAATCAACCGCCGGGTTACGGTGCGCGGACTACGTCCGCTCGCTTTTCTCATTGCTGCTGTCGTAGCAATTCGATTACTGGCAAATCCTTATGTGCTTGAATATAAGCAAAGCAATTCTGCGGCGATGCAGCTCTGGTTGTTTTACGGTTACGGCCTGCCGATGGTCTTCTGCCAAATCGCTGCGCGAATGTTCCGCCGTGATCGGAACGATAGTTTGGTAGCCTTATTGGAAGCTATCTCATTGGCTTTCCTTGCATGTCTTTTATCTTTTTCCATCCGTATTCAAATCGCCGGGTCACTGACAGCGAGCAGTTTCGATCTCATCGAGCGCAGTCTGCATGGATTGATTTTCCTCGCCATGGGATACGGACTTTTATCTGTTCATCGATATGAGCCGCGCATGATTACCTTATGGGGCGGGCGTGTACTTGTGGCCCTTGGAAGTCTTTTCGTTGGTATCAATATAGTCTTTAATCCCCTTTGGTCAGGCGAGTCTGTTGGCGATCGACTGATCGTCGATCTTTTACTTCTCGCTTATGGGGCTCCCGCGTTGATCTATAGCGCACTCCGTTACGAATTTGCCAAACGTCAAGAACATCTCCCTATGACGATAAGCGGTGCTGCAGCACTGTTTTTGTCATTTGCTTATTTGACGCTGGAAATCCGACACGCCTTTCAGGGCCCCCAGCTTGATGGTGCCTATCCGTCCAATGCGGAAATGTATGCTTATTCGGCAGGGTGGCTGCTTTATGCAGGTGTTCTGCTGGCGTTAGGGTTCTTGGCGCGGCGCCTTGATCTGCTTCGTCTGGGACTTGGCGCTCTCCTGATCGTTTCACTCAAGGTGTTTCTCATCGATATGTCCGCGCTGGAAGGACTTTACCGCGTCGCTTCCTTCCTCGGTCTTGGGTTCACCTTGATGGGTGTGGGTTGGCTCATCAAACGCTACGGGATCAAAGCGCATGAGCCCAGCTCTGCGCCTCAATCGGAAACTTAGCTTTGTTTGCGGCCAGAACTTAGCCCCGTTTGCATCTAGAAACTTAGCCTCGTTTGCGAAAGGGGTTTTGCGGATAGGTTCCAAGAATCTTTAACTTGTTGGAAAAATAACCCAGCTCATCGAAGGCAAAGTCCACGGACTTGTCCGCGGGATGGCCCTCGATCTCGGCATAGAACTGCGCAACAGTGAAACTGGCATCAACGATATAGCTCTCCAGTTTTACGATGTTGACGCCGTTAGTTGCAAAACCGCCCAAGGCTTTGTAAAGCGCCGCTGGAACGCTTCGCACCTCAAACACAAAGCTGGTCAGGCATGGCCCTGACCGCGGATCAGGCTCTTTACGGTTGCGTGCCATAATCACGAACCGGGTCGTGTTGCCGATCTTGTCTTCAACCCGGCTGCGAAGAATATCCAGGCCGTAAATTTCTGCCGCAAGGGAAGATGCCAACGCACCGACTTTGCGATCGCCCGCCTCAGCAACATCGCGGGCAGCTCCGGCTGTGTCTGAATGTGCTTCTGCCTGCACCTTAAGGCCACGGATAAGTTCACGGCACTGCGCCAAGCCCTGCGGATGACTGCGAATAATTTTCAGGCCTTCTAACTTGGCCCCCTTAGGCGCCAAAAGATGGTGTTCAACCTGCTCGAAATGTTCGCCGTTGATAAATAGCGTTGATCGCGGCAACAGGTGATGAATATCGGCGACCCTTCCGCCCAGAGAATTTTCGATCGGTATCATCGCCAGGCGTGCCTTGCCGTCTTCAACGGCGGCAAAAGCATCTTCAAACGATGGGCAGGGCAGAACCTCCATCGACGGGAAGGCGTGGCGGCAGGCTAAATGTGAGTACGCGCCGGGGAAACCCTGAAAGGCGATGGTGTTATCAGGTCCTGTATTCATTTCGTCTTCTCCCTGTTTGCCAAACGCCAACCAGCCCGGACTACAGGCCAGTAATCCTGCCAGCTGGGCGACCTGCTCCAAGTCAGGCAGACTGACACCAGCCTCCCATCGGGTGACCGTCGGCTGAGTAACCTCAAGGGCTGTTGCTACAGCCGCTTGGGTTAAACCAACCTGTCGCCTTTTTTCACGTAGACGTTCGGCAAGCTTCATACGAATAACGTATATTATAAAATACGAATTACGTATATATACTATTTTTGAGCAAGAATCTGCCGGGCACGAGCCAAATCTTTAGGGGTATCTACCCCTAAAGGCACACCTTCAACAACGGCCACATCAATCCGCATTCCTGCCTCTAAGGCCCGCAGTTGCTCAAGCCTCTCCCGTTTTTCGAGGCCTGAAGGCGGAAGAGAAATAAACCGGGCTAGGCATTCACGGCGATAAGCATATATGCCGATATGGTGCAGCAAGGGGCCGCCACCTGTCGGGGCTGTAGCCCTTGTAAAATAAAGGGCACGGCCAATCTTGCCCGGCTCTACCCTCTGATCATCTGTAAAACTAACCACGGCCTTAACAATATTTGGGTCATTTTTTTCTTCGTCGCGCGCGATAATTGCTGCCAAGGTTGCAATATCCGCCCCCGGTAACTGAAGAGGCGCCAAAACGCTTTTTATTGTTTCCGGGGGGATCGTCGGAAGATCGCCTTGCAGATTAATGACAACCCGATGACGGCCATCCTTATCGTAGATTTTAAGAGCGGCGGCGATCCGATCCGAACCCGAAGGCAAATCCGGATCCGTCAAAATAGCTGTTCCGCCCGCTGCTTTTATCACATCAGCAATCGCGGATTCGGCGCAGGCCACCACAACTGGGCCTATCCGTGCAGCCTCAGCCCGGCGGAAGACATGAACAATCAGGGGCACGCCATGAATATCTGCCAGAACCTTATTGGGCAGACGAGTCGAGCCAAGCCGGGCGGGAATCATTACAATCGGATTAAGTTCAGCGGCAGTCATCATCCCTAACTCTTACAGCAGAAGTTGCTCAAGCGCGACCTTATATCGCAGCGACGTCCGGCGGCAAATCGCCTTGCATACATAGGCCCATGACAAAGGCTTATAACAGCTGTTTCCGCCGCTTGTGGTTGAGGAAACGAAAATGTAAAGTGCGCACCGCCCGGGTGGATAGAACCACGGTCGGGAAGGCGACAAAGCTATTCGGAGATTGATCGCGACATGGCCTCACATAAGGACCACGGAACCGATCCGTTACTATTCAATAAGATCGCCGCAGGAATTCTTGCGGCAGGATTGATTGCAATGGTTACGGGGTTGATTGCAGATGCTTTAGTCAGCTCTAATCCGTTAGAAAAGGATGCCTTTGCTGTTGCGGCTGCTGAAGACGCAGGCACCCCAGCTGGCGGCACCACAGCAGCGCCTACCGAAATTGCGCCGATCGCACCTTTATTGGCAGGAGCGGATCTTAAGGCCGGCGAAGCCTCCGCCAAAAAGTGTCTTACCTGTCACACCTTTGAAAAAGGCGGCGCGAACAAAATTGGTCCGAACCTCTGGGGCATCGTTGGCAACCACAAAGCCCATTTGGGTGATGGATTCGCCTACTCACCTGCGATCTTAGAGCACAAGACTGAAACATGGGATTACGAGAACTTAAATAAGTTTATTGCGGGACCCGCTGGATACATGAAAGGGACCAAGATGTCCTTTGCTGGCATCCGCAATGACAAAGAACGCGCCAATGTCATCGCTTGGCTTCGTACTTTGAGTGATTCTCCAATTCCTCTCCCGTAAATTGGACGGCATGGCGTGACGCAATCCTCACCCCTTGCCACTTTCGCCCTCTTTGCAACACTTCTCGCTGATGCAGCGGGGCCTTTGTTGCGACGTTATTTCCGCACGCCTCTTCTGACCGAAACAAAAGCCGATCACAGCCCGGTGACAGAAGCTGATCGAGAAGCTGAAGCGATGATGCGCGCCCTCATTATGCAGCGATATCCGGATCATGGGATCATCGGGGAAGAGATGGGCAGTCATCGCGCAGATGCCGAATGGGTGTGGGTGCTAGACCCTATCGATGGCACTAAGGCTTTCATGGCGGGGGTGCCAACCTTTGGAACCCTGATTGCGCTGTGCCACAAAGGCGTTCCGGTCGTCGGCATCATCGATCAGCCCATTTCTTGTGAAAGATGGATTGGTATTCACGGACAGCCCACTCAACTGCGTGGGCGACCCGTTAACTCACGCGCTGCATCAAGCGTTTCTGATCTTGGCGCAGCCTTGTTGGCTGCAACCGCTCCGGACATGTTTAGCACTGGGGCTGAACGAACCGGCTTCGCCCAGTTGCAGCAGGCCTGTCGCTTTACTCGATTCGGCCTCGATTGCTATGCTTATGGGCTTTTGGCAGCCGGACAAGTTGATCTGGTGTGTGAGGCGTCAATGAAGCCCCATGATATCATGGCGCTGATTCCGGTAATTGATGGCGCCGGTGGGATAGTTACCGACTGGAGGGGTAAACCCTTCACTCTGGATGGGCAAGCAACCCAGGTTCTAGCCGCAAGAAATCAGGACTTATATCGGTCAGCCTTAGCCCTGCTCGCGTAGGTTTGTTATATTTTTGATACTTACGGCTTGCACTCCCGCGCCAGAACGTCAGACTTAGGCAGCCTGAAGTCTATACAAGGACGCCATTATGATCCGTCTTCGCTCCGCGCCATCCTTACTCTTTGCCCTCGGTGTTTTTGTTTTTTTAGGCGGATCTATTTTTACCGCCCCCTTGGCGGCAGAACCGACCCATGGAATCGCCATGCACGGTGTCCCAAAATACCCCAAAGACTTTAAGAATTTTGACTATGTAAATCCAACGGCCCCTAAGGGCGGCGACGTTAAATTACCCGCCATCGGCACGTTTGATTCATTGAACGCTTTCATCATCAAAGGAACGCCGGCTGCCGGCCTGGGACTGATTTATGACACTCTAACCGAAGCCTCAACCGATGAAGCTTTTACCCAATATGGTCTTTTAGCTGAAAGCATGGAGACACCCGAAGATCGGTCATGGGTTACATTCACGTTACGCAGCGATGCCAAATGGCACGATGGAAAACCGGTCACTGCCGATGATGTGATCTGGACTTTCGAAACTTTAAAAGCAAAAGGTCCGCCACAATTTCGGTTTTATTACGCCGGCGTTGAAGCGGTTGAGCGGATCGGAGACCGAACGGTAAAGTTTCGGTTCAAACCCGGGGTTAACCGTGAACTTCCGCTGATCCTTGGTCAACTGACCGTTCTGCCCAAACATTGGTGGGAAAAACGCAAGTTCGAAGAAACAACACTGGAGCCGCCGCTTGGCAGCGGACCTTATAAAATTGATAGTTTCGAGCCCGGACGCTTTATTACCTATCGCCGCGTTGACAACTATTGGGGAAAAGATCACCCCGTCAACAAAGGACATAACAACTTCGATATCTTACGGTACGATTACTATCGCGATAGCACAGTTATGATTGAGGCCCTCAAGGCTGGGGCTTTTGATTTTCGCGCGGAAAATTCCTCCAAGGCTTGGGCAACCGCTTATGACGTTCCCGCCGTAAAACAAGGCGTTTTAATCAAAGAGGTTTTGCCGCACCAACGCACCTCCGGCATGCAAGGTTTCGTGTTCAATACGCGGCGCGAAATTTTTAAAGACCCAAAAGTTCGGCAAGCCCTCGCCTACGCTTTTGATTTTGAGTGGTCAAACAAAACGCTCTTTTACGGGCTTTATCACCGCACCCGAAGTTATTTCGGCAACAGCGAACTTGAGGCAAAGGGTTTGCCAAGCCCCGAAGAACTTAAAATTCTTGAGCCTTATCGCGGCCGCATTCCCGATGAGGTCTTCACCACCGAATATAATCCGCCCTCAACGGAAGGCCGCACCCTCCGCGACAATTTATTGACTGCCGCCAAACTTTTGAAAGAAGCGGGTTGGACCATCGATCCCAAAACCAAAAAACTTACCCATCAATCTAGCGGCAAGATTATGGCATTTGAGATTTTGCTGGATGATCCCTTATTCGAGCGGATTAGCCTTCCGTTTATTCAAAATTTGGAACGGCTTGGTATTGCAGCAAAAATCCGCAATGTTGATGTCGCGCAGTATCGGCGCCTTACCGACAACTTTGATTTTGACATGATTTCCAATATCTGGGGGCAGTCGATGTCTCCCGGGAACGAACAGCGCGATTTCTGGGGTAGTGACTCAGCCAATGCTCCAGGCAGCACCAATCTGGCCGGTATTGCCAATCCCGCCATTGATGCTTTGATCGAATCCCTGATTGCCGCACCAACCCGAGAAGCCCTTGTTGCGCACACCCGCGCATTGGATCGCGTGTTGCAATGGGGGCATTGGGTTATTCCCCATTGGCATTCACGAGAAGACCGGGTTCTTTATTGGGATAAATTCGGACACCCACAAAAAGTCCCAGTTGGCGGCACCGATGTCATGACATGGTGGATTGATAAAGATAAAGCAGCTACCCTCGACGCACGTAAGGCCAAACTCCCGAAACAATAACGGGCCAAACCATAACGGAATAACATCCATGCTGGCCTATACCGTTCGCCGTCTCTTACTGATGATCCCAACCTTGTTTGGGATCATGCTGTTAAGCTTTTTAATCATCCAAGCCGCGCCTGGCGGCCCTATTGAGCAGATTTTAGCGCGCCTTGACGGCACAGAAATAGATGCGACTGCGCGCATCTCTAACAACAGTCAGAACGAGAGCGGTGGCAACAATCAAACTCATAGCTCTAATCAACAGGGTACTTACCGCGGCCGCCAGGGCATAGATCCCGCTTTCATCAAAGAGTTAGAACGTGAATTCGGCTTTGATAAACCGTTGGCCGAAAGATTTATTTTGATGATGAAACGGTTTCTCAGTTTTGACTTTGGCAAAAGCTTTTTCCGCGACCGCAGCGTCGTTGACTTGGTAATCGAGAAAATGCCGGTCTCTATTTCTCTCGGGCTATGGACGACCCTACTAACCTATTTAATTTCCATACCTCTAGGTGTCGCCAAAGCCGTTCGTGATGGTAGCCGCTTCGATGCGTGGACATCGGCCGTCATCATCTTTGCCAATGCCGTTCCCAGTTTTTTGTTTGCCATCTTGTTGATTGTTTTGTTTGCCGGTGGTCGTTATTTCGAATGGTTTCCTTTGCGCGGACTCACATCAGATGATTTCGACTCCTTAAGTCTTTGGGGCAAGGTGCTGGATTACGGCTGGCATATGGTACTCCCCATAGCGTCGATGGTTATCGGGGGCTTTGCCGGCCTAACCATGCTGACAAAAAACAGCTTCCTAGATCAGATCAGCCAACAGTATGTCGTCACGGCACGCGCAAAGGGCCTGACCGAGCGGCGGGTTTTGTATGGGCATGTTTTTCGCAATGCCATGCTGTTGGTGATTGCTGGTTTTCCGAGTGCCTTCATCAGCATTTTGTTTACCGGATCGCTGTTGACTGAAGTGATTTTTTCTCTCGATGGTTTGGGCCTCCTAGGATTTGAGGCGGCAATTAATCGTGACTATCCCATCATGTTTGCCACCCTTTACGTTTTTACCTTGCTGGGCTTGATTATGAATCTCGTAGGCGACTTAATGTATGTGGTGGTTGATCCCCGCATTGATTTTGAAGCCAGGTCGTAAAGATCTATGCGCCAAATCCTTTCCCTTTCACCCCTTAATCAACGTAGGCTGGCTAACTTTCGGCGCCACCGCTTGGGTTACTGGTCGTTCTGGCTTTTTTCTGTCCTCTTTATTCTAAGTTTGTTTGCTGAATTTCTAGCCAATGACCGGCCGTTGCTTATTAATTACGACAATTCCTGGTATGTGCCGGTTTTCACCAGCTATCCAGAAACTACTTTCGGCGGCATGTTTGAAACCGAGGCTGAATACAAAGACCCGGCGGTTCAAGAACTGATTAAGGAAAAAGGCTGGATCCTCTGGCCCCCTATTCCCTACCGCTTTGACAGTGTGATCAGCAATTTGGATCAACCGGCCCCCTCACCGCCGAGCAAAAACAACTGGCTTGGCACAGATGATCAAGCCCGAGATGTCCTGGCGCGCCTTATCTATGGGTTTCGCATTTCCGTACTGTTTGGTCTCGTTTTAACTGTTTTATCATCACTTGTTGGGGTCGCGGCCGGCGCCATTCAAGGATATTTTGGCGGCTTAACCGATCTTCTGTTTCAACGATTTATTGAGATTTGGTCGGGGTTGCCGACCCTTTATTTGTTGATCATCCTGGCCAGCGTCGTCACACCTAATTTCTGGTGGTTATTAATTTTGATGCTGGCCTTTTCTTGGATGGCATTGATTGGCGTAGTGCGCGCCGAGTTTTTGCGCGCCCGCAATCTTGATTATGTCCGCGCCGCTCGCGCCCTTGGACTTGTCGATCTTCGGATTATGATCCGCCATGTTCTGCCCAATGCCATGGTGGCGACGATTACTTTTTTGCCCTTTGTAACCTCAGGCGCAGTAACAACTCTGACTGCTCTAGATTTCTTGGGGTTTGGATTGCCCCCAGGATCACCTTCTTTAGGCGAACTTCTCAAACAGGGAAAAGAAAACCTTCAAGCGCCCTGGTTGGGCATTACTGGTTTTTTTGCGATTGCCCTAATTTTAAGTCTGCTCGTTTTTATTGGCGAAGCGGTTCGTGATGCCTTCGATCCGCGAAAAGTCTTTGTTGCGGAGAAAGAAAAACCATGAGCGATTCCCCTTTGCTTGAGGTTAAAAACCTTGCGGTACGATTTGGTAGCGGCACCGGCGCAGTCGACGCCGTCCGCGGAGTTTCTTTTACCCTCAATCGCGGCGAAACCTTAGCGTTGGTGGGAGAAAGCGGATCGGGCAAATCCGTGACCGCGCTTTCTATCCTTCAACTTTTGCCCTACCCCTTTGCCTCTCACCCCGCTGGCAGCAGCATTGTTTTTGAAGGGCACGAACTCATTGGCGCACCAGCAAAAACCCTACGCAGTATCCGCGGCAACCGCATTGCCATGGTGTTTCAGGAACCCATGACATCACTTAATCCCTTACATACCGTTGAGAAACAGATCGCTGAAACTCTTTACATTCATAAAAAGTTGCCGCGCCCGGCGGTTCGGCAGCGCGTTCGTGAGCTTCTGGAATTAGTTGGCATCGATGACGCCGAACGCCGGTTAACCTCTTATCCTCACCAACTATCCGGCGGACAACGTCAGCGGGTGATGATTGCCATGGCCTTGGCGAATGAGCCCGATATTCTTATTGCCGACGAGCCCACTACAGCGGTTGACGTAACCATCCAAGCCCAACTATTAAAGTTACTCGCCGATCTTCAGCAGCGCTTGGGCATGGCGCTTTTATTCATCACCCATGACTTGAACATCGTGCGTAAAATTGCCCCTAAGGTTGCCGTCATGCAAAAAGGCGAGATTGTCGAAATAGGACCGACATCACGCGTCTTAAAAACGCCAAGCCATCCTTATACGCAGCGGCTCATTGCGGCAGAACCAACCGGAGCACCCTCTGTATTGCCTCCTAACGCCTCAGAAATTTTAAAGGTCCAGAACCTCAAGGTTGTTTTTCCAATTCGCAAAGGCATCTTCAACCGCGTAACCGACAATGTCGTGGCCGTTAAGGACGCGACTTTTACTTTACGAACAGGCGAAACCTTGGGCGTTGTGGGTGAAAGCGGATCAGGTAAAACCTCATTGGGTCTTGGGATCTTAAGACTTATTCCAGCAAGCGGTCGGGCTTTATTCGACGGCCGCGATCTTTTAAAATTGCCCAATTCGGAGATGCGTGCAATGCGGCGCCATCTGCAGATTGTCTTTCAGGACCCTTATGGTTCTCTTAGCCCCCGGATGTCGATTGGGCAGATCATTGCCGAAGGTTTAGTTGCCCATAATATCGGCGACAAAAACGAACGCGAGTCACGGGTTATCGAGGTTTTACGTGAAGTAGAATTGGATCCCGACACGCGCCATCGTTACCCTCATGAATTCTCGGGTGGGCAGCGCCAACGTGTTGCAATCGCGCGCGCTTTGGTTTTAAAGCCGCGCGTCGTTATTTTGGATGAACCCACCAGCGCCCTTGATGTGTCGATCCAAAAACAGATTGTTGAGCTGCTCCGCAGCCTTCAGCAGCGCTACAACATGGCTTACATCTTTATCAGCCACGACTTGCGCGTGGTGCGCGCCATGAGCCATCGTGTCCTGGTCATGCGTCGCGGCGCCATTGTCGAACAGGGTGCGGCCGAGACTATCTTTACTCAAGCAAAGCATCCCTATACGAAAGCCTTGCTTACCGCCGCCATCGATTTAAAAGCCGTCACCGACGGGACCGTTCGACAATAAATCTATTCACTGGAAATCTATTCGCCCGTTTGGCGCGTTACCAAGATTTTATCGATCCGCCGCGCATCCATATCGACAACTTCAAAGTGCCAACCGCCAACGGTAAAGATATCACCCGTTTTCGGCAGTTGGCCAAACTGTCCCAAAGCGAAACCCGCAACCGTGTGATAGTCGGACTGTTCTGGCAAAGGAACACGCAGCAAGGTGACCATCCGATCAATCGGCAACGCCCCATCCAGCAAAAATGATCCGTCGGCCCGCTCGACAATCTCAGGGGGCGATTCATCATGCTCACTGAAATCACCGGCTATGCCCTCGAGAATATCGGCCGGCGTCACCACCCCTTCGAAAGTTCCATATTCGTCGACCACCAAGGCCATATGCACCGAGGCTTGCTTTAAGATTGCCAGGGCTTCAAGCGCATCGGCCCGATCATGAATGGCCGAGGTCTTACGCAGGATCGCCCGCATATTTAAATCTTTGCCATCCAGTGCCGCCGTCAAAATATCCTTGGCCTGAACGATTCCTACCACCTCGTCTAACTTTCCATTAGCGGCAGGGAATCGCGAATGATCACTATTTCTTAAATGACGAAGGATGGTTTCTTTATCTGCAGAAAGATCGATCCAATCCACATCATGGCGCGGAGTCATAAAGGCCCGCACCGGACGATCTGCCAAGCGCATAACGCCGGTAATCATTTCACCCTCGGCCCGCTCAACCACACCAGCGCGTGAAGCTTCGGCCAGCAGGCTGTGAATTTCTTCATCGGTGACTGTTTTATCGGCAATACGCTGACCGCCAATCAACTTGAGGATGAGACGCGCCGATAAATCCAAGATCACCACAATCGGAAACGCTAATTTTGCAACAATCAACATCAGCGGCGCTACCTTAACGGCAACTCGCTCGGGATCAGCCAGGGCAATTTGCTTTGGCACTAACTCGCCAATAATAAGCGAGATATAGGTGATGCCGGTGACGACAAGAGTAAAAGCCAGTGGCTCGGCTGCCTCTTTGAGTTGCGGCAGCACCTCTAGCAGCCAAACCGCCAAGCGTTCAGCCAAGGTTGCGCCACTAAAGGCACCAGCCAGGATGCCCACAAGGGTAATCCCGATCTGAGTGGCGGACAAAAACCGACCCGGATCCGCAGCAAGTCGGATTGCAATACGGGCACTACGGCTTCCCGCTTCTGCCAGGGATTCAAGCCGAGCTTTGCGTGACGACACGATTGCCAACTCGGACATGGCCAGAAGTCCGTTAGCAACCATCAACGCCAATATGAGGAGCAGTTCAAGAGCAAGCATGGTGACGCTTTATATAGCCAAGAGCGGCAAAGCCCAAGAAAAGAGAGAAATCATGCTCATTTAATCGGAAATCAGCTGGAGTTCCGCCAGTCTGGCGTAAAGGCTACCCGCCGCCATAAGGCTCTGATGGGTGCCTTCGGCAACGATGCGCCCATGGTCCATGACCAAAATTCTCGTGGCCCGCTGAACCGTCGAGAGGCGATGGGCAATGATCAATGTCGTCCGTCCAACCATAAGCCGATCAAGCGCCTCCGTCACCGCTTGCTCGCTTTCTGCATCAAGGGCGCTGGTGGCTTCATCCAGCAACAGTATCGGTGCTTCCCGCATAATCGCCCGGGCGATAGCGATACGCTGGCGCTGGCCGCCGGATAATCTGACGCCTTTTTCTCCTAAGACGGTGGCGTAGCCTTGCGGAAGCGCATGGATAAAATCATGGGCCGCCGCAGCCCGGGCCGCATCTATAACCTCGGCGTCACTGGCATTGGGGCGGCCATAGCGAATATTCTCCATGGCGCTACCCGAAAAAATAGCTGATTCTTGCGGCACAAAAGCCATTGTTGCACGCAACGCCGAGAGCTCCGCGTTACGAACATCTACACCATTCACCATCACATGCCCGCTCTGTGCATCATAAAATCTGAGGAGCAACTGAAACAACGTTGTCTTCCCCGCACCGGAAGGGCCAACAACCGCGACCGTTTCTCCCCGGCCAATACTAAAGCTGACGCCCTTTAATGCTGAGGTATCCGGCCGTGATGGATATGAGAATTTGACGTCATCAAAGGTTATGACGTCCCGAGTATCAACATTAAAAGCAAGCGGAGCTGTGGGAGATGAGATTTCAGGTGTTAATGCCAAAAGTTCGCTTAAGCGTTCGGCAGCGCCCGCCGCGCGTTGCAAATCGCCGGCAACTTCAGACAAGGCACCGACTGCACCCGCGACAACCACCGCATAAAAAACAAAGGATGAAAGCTCGCCAACGGATATTCTCCCCGCCAGCATGTCATGTCCACCTTGCCACAGAATCAAGCCAACTGCCGAAAAAATCAAAAATATCACAATGGCCGATAAGAACGACCGCGCCCTAATTCGATTGATCGCTGTTCGGAAACTTTCTTCTACCTTCGCAATAAAATCGCTTTTTGTTAGGTGCTCATGGCCAAAGGCTTGAACGGTTCGAATACTCTCGAGGCTTTCTTGAGCAAAAGAACTCGCCTGGGAAAGACGCTCTTGGGTTAAACGAGACAGCGCGCGTACTTTACGGCCAAATATCAAAATTGGCGCGACGACCAACGGGACAACCAGCAACACCAAACCCGTGAGCTTGGCACTGGTGATGAATAAAAGCGTCATGCCGCCACACAGCAGCAACAGATTACGCAAGGCAACCGAGACCGACGATCCGATCGTACTCTGCAAAACGGCTGTATCAGCAACAAGACGCGACAGCAGATCCGCAACTGGTCTTGTTTCATAAAAAGACGGCGACAACAAAATTGCCCGATCAAAGATCGTTCGCCGAATATCTGCTACGACCCGCTCGCCCAACCAAGAAACTAAATGGAACCGCGCGAAGGTGGCCAAAGCCAGGATAATAACGGCCCCCATCATCGCGACGAGAGCAAGGTCCAAAAGATGCGGATCGCCGGCGGAAAATCCGCGATCAATAAGGACCCGAAGGCCAGCGCCGATAGCCAAAACAGTGCCGGCCGCAACAATTAGGGCTATGCCCGCCCCGCACATCACCATCTTGTACGGGCGTAAGAAGGGAAATAACCCCGGTAAAGAACTTCGTGACTTATGATTTAAGGCTTTGAACATTCTTGATAATATAAAGGTTTACTTTCCTAGAAGCGCCAGACTTGCGCCATGCGCCAGCAATCGCTATACCACGCCACTTGCGCAAGGAATCAAGATCATGAAAAAAGATATTCATCCCGACTACCACGAGATCACCATCCAGATGACCGACGGGGCTACCTATAAGACCCGGTCGACCTGGGGTAAAGAAGGCGATCTCCTGCGCCTTGATGTTGATCCAAAGTCACATCCAGCCTGGACGGGCGGCAATCAAAAGCTGAACGATACGGGTGGCCAAGTTGCCAAGTTCAACAAGCGCTTTGAGAAGTTTGGCCTTAAAAGCTAAGCCTTTTTGTTCTCGGCTTTAAGTTTGTATTTATTTTAAAGCAGCAAGGGCAGCAGCTGTTTCTTCAGCCAGCTGCCCAACGAGCTGGCTTACAGGCAGGTTACGCATAAGGCCTACGCCTTGCCCTGCCCACAATGATAATAAGCCTGCATCATTCGCCTTGGCCGCTGCTGCGCGTATATCGCGGGTTAGGGTATGTTGCTGCGGATAGGGAGCGATAGGTGCGCCCGCCATCTCAGCCATAAATCGGTTACGCAGCCCTCGCGCTGGCTTGCCTGAAAATACGCGTGTAATGGCTGTACCATCTGCTTGGCCTTGTTGCAGGGCTCGGCGATAGGAATCAGAAATACCCGCCTCGGGGCAGCCGAGAAACGCCGTCCCCAGCATGGCACCCGCCGCACCCAAAGCAAGTGCCGCCGCAATACCACGCCCGTCCATAATACCGCCCGCCGCAATCACCGGCACTTTAACCACAGAAGTTATCTGTGGCACCAAAGCTATCAAACCAACCAGACCAACCTCATGAGGAACTGCAAAGGTGCCGCGATGGGCACCGGCTTCAGCACCTTGCGCAACGATGACATCCACGCCTGCTTTTTCCAAAGCTACAGCCTCACCCACCGTTGTGGCTGTTCCAAAAATCATAATCTTACGATGACGCATCTCGGTAAGAATGCCGGCATCAGGAATACCAAAGGTAAATCCAAAAGCCGCCGGTTTTGCATCAAGTACAACCGCGATCTGCGCATCGAAAGATTCGGCAAACTTGGTCGGTAATGGTGCTGCTTCAAGTCCAAGCGCCTGTCGATAAGGTTGTAGTCGTGCTGCCGCATCCGCCAAGGGAGCACCCTCGGCTTTCGTTTCGGGTACGAATAAATTAATACCGAACGGTTTTTCCGTTGCCTGGCGAATGGCCGCTATATCTTTCTGGATCGCAGCCGCAGGCATATACCCTGCCCCCATCCATCCCATGGCGCCTGCCTCGCTTACCGCTGCAACAAGCGATGGCGTCGTCGCCCCACCCGCCATTGGGGCTTGAAAAATAGAGAACTGAATGTCGAGTGCCTTGGTCAGATTGTTACGATTCCACATGCAACGCTCCTAACGCCACCCGCATATTCGCAGGCACCGGCACTGAACGAAAAGTTTTTCGATCAACATAGGCATGAATAAAATGACCTACGGCGGCTGGCGCGTTTTGTCCGTGAACAAAAACTGCAAGTTGATAGGTCACACTGCTGGTACCAAATTTTTTAATTTTAATGCCGATATCGATCATATCGGGAAAACTAATGGGGCGGAAAAACTGACACCCCGTTTCGACAACAACACCCATCGGCCCGTCACCTTGGGGATTTTGGCCGGCAACTTCAATCAGGTGCCGATTCACCGCGGTATCAAAATAACTGTAATAAGTCACGTTGTTAACGTGACCATATTGATCATTATCGGCCCATCGTGTTGCAAGGGTCAGATGCCAGGGAAAATCCGTACGCGTGAGCGTCTTATCTTCACTCATCGCGGCAAACCTTGCTTGATTGCAGCCGTAGTCGCCACCGGATCTTCTGTCATCATCATATGACCTACACCCGATAAAATTTCCAAACTCGCTTTTTGCATAATCTGACTCAAAGCCGCACTGGCTTTTGGCGGGGTCATACGATCAGCCATTCCTGAAATAATATGGGCCGGGCACGTAATTAATGCAGCGGCTTCCGCTCCACGCAGATAAGCAGCACATGCAGCAAGATCTGTAGCCAGAACCCCAGGCTTTGCACTTTGAAGGATCCGCGCCGCACCCCCCGCAAGCCATAAACCCGGCGTCGGGGCGCCACCGACATGACCGCGATTACCATGCCCCCATTCAACAATAAGGGCGACAGCCTTTGCCGGATTAGTTTTTGCGGCCTCAAGCAACGCCGGATGAACCGGCATGACAGCTGCCGCCCCCAACAAAATAAGAGCCCGCACTAAAGCCGGATACGTTGCCGCCATCTCCAAAGCGACAAGCGCCCCCATGCTATGACCAATGATAACTGCCTCAGTCACATTTAACGTCGTTAATGCTTCCGACACCCAATCGGCCATCGCCGTAATATCTTTAAGTGGGTGACCACCGCTATCGCCATGGCCTGGCAGATCCAGCGCCAAAACATTGCAGCCGTGATGGGCGAGATGGCGTGCTTGCAACGCCCAAATCACATGAGACATTCCGGAGCCGTGCAAAAAGACGACAGGCAATCGCTCCGTATCGAAACCTTGGCCCCCTGTCGCGGCAAAGGCCGGTGCACCCGCAACGGTAAAGCGCATAGCCTACTCTGCTGCCTTGGTTTGCTGCCGCAAGGCAGACTGCAACGCCTGATCAAGATCATCGATAATGTCGCTGCTTTCTTCAAGACCGATCGATAGGCGAATAAGATCTTCCCCTATGCCTGCGGCCCGCAAGGCTGCACCGTCCAATTGTTGATGGGTCGTGCTGGCAGGATGAATGACCAGCGTTTTGGCATCACCTACATTGGCCAGATGCGACACCAGTTTTAATCGCTCGATAAAAGTGGCGCCGGCAGCACGGCCACCCTTGATACCAAAGGTTATCATCGAACCGGCGCCTTTCGGCATAAAGCGCTTTGCCAAGGCATGCTGAGGATGGCTTTCCAATTCCGGATGATTAACCCATGCAACAGCGGAATGGTTTTTTAAGAACGCCATAACATGGCGCGTGTTGTTAATATGGCGCTCCATCCGCAGCGGCAGAGTTTCGATTCCTTGCAAAATATGAAAAGCAACCGCCGGGCTCATGCAGGCGCCAAAATCACGCAAGCCTTCGGCGCGGGCCCGCATCAAAAAAGCCAGCGGACCAAACTCTTCGGCAAAATCGATCCCGTGATACCCGACGTATGGCTCGCTAAGCGTGGGAAATAAACCTGAGGCAGCCCAATCAAAATGACCGCCATCAATCAACGCGCCGGCGATGGCAACACCGTGACCACCCAACCATTTGGTGGCCGAATGGACGACAAGATCAGCCCCAAAGTCGAAGGGACGACAGAGATACGGCGTGCAGAAAGTCGCATCGATTAGTAAGGGGATGCCACGGCCATCCAGCGCCTTATGGGCAATCTCGGCCAAGGCGGTGATATCTAGAATTTCCAAACCCGGGTTGCCGATCACTTCGCCGATGATCAGACGGGTCTCAGGCTTAATGGCAGCGGCGAAACCTTGAATGTCGTGCGGGTGAACAAAGGTGGTGGTGATGCCAAATCGCGGCAGGGTGTGCGTTAACAGATTAATCGTGCCGCCATAAAGTGAGGCGGAGGCAACGATGTGATTTCCGGCGCCCATTAAGGTGGCGATGGCCAGGTGCATTGCGGCATGGCCTGATGCCGTGCCGATGGCGCCGACACCGCCTTCAAGGGCCGCCAACCGTTCTTCCAGCACTGCCACAGTCGGGTTAGCGATCCGGCTGTAGATGTAACCCGGCCGCTCCAGATTAAACAGCGATGCCGCCTGAGCGGTATTCTCGAAGACATAGGATGTTGTTTGATAGATCGGCACCGCCCTGGCGCCCGTCGTGGGATCAGGCTGCTGGCCCGCATGCAAGCTCAGCGTCGCAAATTTCAACGGCTTGGGCTCGACCATCACAGTTCCTTCCGGATAGGTCTTGAGACCCTTGACGGTAAGGCGAAGCCTCCATGGCGTCAACGCACGGCCCACCACGATGGGGAACACACAAGACGGGGGCACACAAAGAAATGGCCCGCCGGAGTGCGGCGGGCCATTTTTACTCAGCAGGCGAACCTACTCAGGTGTCGAAATTACTTCACCCACCAGAGTTGGGCTTGGTTATCGCCTGGAAAACGTTGTGTCCAACCTGAAGCATAGATGATGCTGTTGTCGGTGAACGCGCGAACGACATACTTGTTCGGAGGAGCGCCCGTGTTCTTCACGGTCGGATCGGTGGCAACCCACCAACCATTATTGGTCCATGTGCCGGGGCGCATGGCAATGTTGGAGCCGCCAACTTTGATCGAGGTAACGCCGCTCGAACCCATAACCACTTCGACTTCCTTGCCGGCAGCGGTTTTACCTTTGTAGGTGCCGGGCTTAATGTTGACCGGCTTCATATCAGCAGCATTGTAGATGGCTGCCGAGGCGCCTGTTGCCCAAAGAGCAGCTGCAGCGCAACCGGCTACCAACAATTTCGTAAACTTCGTCATTAACACATCCTCCCAAACACAGTTGGAGCCGAAAGAAATCTCTACCTAAGGCCATACCATTGCTTTGCTTTTGCCGCAATCCCTGATGCAACGATTCCGGGCCGATTGTTGCTTTTTTCCCACATATTCGGGGAAAGTTAGAAGCCTTGGCCTACTGGGCGGTCCAGGCCCCATCCAACGGGAGGGCGGTTCCGGTCATGTTTGCGGCTCCCTCGGTACAGAGAAAAACCGCCAAGGCAGCAATATCGCTGGGCTGGGTAAACCGCTGAGACGGCTGCTTTTCCGCCAAAAGCTCAACCGCCGCCTGCTCAAGCGGCAGGCCGCGCTCTTTGGCCCGGGCTTCGATTTGCCGTTCGACCAGGGCCGTCCGCACCCACCCGGGGCAAATGGCATTGCAAGTGACGCCGCTGGTCGCCAGCTCAAGAGCCGTCACCTTTGTTAATCCAAGCACCCCGTGTTTTGCCGCCACATAGGCTGATTTCAAGGGTGAAGCGACCAGCCCATGGGTTGAGGCGATATTAATGATGCGGCCCCATCCGGCTTGCTTCATACCGGGAACGGCCAGACGAATAGCGTGAAATACGGCCGACAGATTGATCGCGATAATCGCGTCCCAGCGCTCGGGCGGAAAATCTTCAATCGGACTTGTGTGTTGAATGCCCGCATTGTTGACGAGAATATCCACGTCGCCCAGTTGGGCCTTGGTCTCGGCCATGAGACTTGCAACCCCCGCGGCGGCACTTAAATCGGCAGGACTGTAATGAACCTTGATGCGGTTCTTGCCCCCCAGATCCTGCATCAGGGTTTTGATCGCACCCGCATCACCAAACCCGTTGACCATAACATCGCATCCTTGCTCGGCCAAAGCGGTTGCGATGCTCAGCCCGATGCCGCTTGTCGATCCTGTGATCAGCGCTTTTTTCCCGCGTAAACTCATCCCCGTCCTCTTCTCGTCAGGATTTAAATAAGGCTTCAGCCGTACTGCGCTGAGCCGCCTTGGCTTTGATGTCGTTCTTTACCCGCTTAATCTCCGCCTCCAGCTCAGCGATATAAGCCTCCAGTTCATGTACGGACATGGGAGCAAGATTCGCCGGCGTCAAAAGCGTCTTTTTATTGCGGGCCGAGACCAGCGGCAGATCGTCATCATCTTTAACCATATCTGGATTCCTATCGCTTCGGTCTTGTCGTCGTCGTTATCCTGCTCCTACTATCCCCGAGCTTTCAATCTGTGCAAGAGGTGAGACGTCATGGCTGCCCCGGAAAACCTGCCCGCCACCATGACGGCCATCGAGATTTCAAGCCCTGGCTCGGCCGATGTTCTAAAATCTGCCTCCCGTCCTGTGCCGCAACCCGGTCCGGATGACGTCCTCATCAAGGTTGCCGCAGCGGGCGTCAACAGGCCGGATGTCTTGCAGCGTAAAGGCGGATACGCGCCGCCGCCGGGCGTAACGGATATTCCCGGTTTGGAAATCGCGGGCACCATCGCGGCCGTTGGCCCTAAAGTAACAGACTGGAAAATCGGCGACGACGTGTGCGCCTTGGTTGCCGGCGGGGGATATGCCTCCTACTGCCTGGCGCCGGCCGTCCAATGCCTGCCCATTCCCTCGGGATTGTCGTTGACCGAAGCTGCGGCCTTGCCCGAAACCTTTTTCACCGTATGGACCAATGTTTTTGATCGCGCACGCCTCAAAAAAGATGAGGTGTTTCTCGTTCATGGTGGCAGCTCGGGCATCGGCACGACAGCCATTCAATTGGCCGCAGCAATTGGCGCAAC